>Ga0335394_10000394_pt1 | contig 45665 bp, 32 predicted proteins | sample MAT03_FD_205741 | JGI IMG/M metagenome (GOLD analysis project Ga0335394, IMG submission 205741) | Freshwater microbial communities from Lake Fryxell liftoff mats and glacier meltwater in Antarctica - MAT-03 (spades assembly) (version 2) ... | reverse complement strand
CCTTTTTAATTCTGCAGAAACACTGCCGGAAAGTGTTTTGTCTGTAGCACTTGCTTTCTCAAGAATTTTGGAATAAAAGGATGACATGATTTCTTTTTCAGGCGAAAGATCAAAAAAAGAATCTTTTTTTATCTGAAGTTCTTTTATCAGCGCTTGTTCTGACTTATAAAAGTCTTTTACCGTAAAGTTAAGTTTTTCTATTTTACTTTCGGTGATCTTGTCAACTACAGTAACAAAATTACGCGGCATTAATATGGGAAACTGAACCTGCGAAGCTTCAAACATGGTTTTAAATTCGAGCCAATAAGCAAGTTCTCCGGGGCCGCCGATATAAGCGAGGTTAGGAAGAATAACTTGTTGGTAAACCGGTCTTAATACCACGTTAGGACTTATTTTTTCAGGGGTGTTTTCAATAATATCTTCCAGTTCTTTTTTTGTGAAGCTTCTTTTTGTGCCAACGAGTGTAAAAACGTCTCCTGTTTTTTCTATCCGGGTGCGCAGACCTTCTTCAATATAAAAACAGTTAATGCTTCGTGGATTAACCTGTGACGAATATCCCAGACCTTCCAGTTCTTTTATACTTGCATTTACAAGATCGAAGTGTGAATGGTCGAAAATATCTTTCCTGAATTCTTTCCTGAATTGGTTTTTAAATGCCTTGTCATTGCCATCTATGGTTACAAGCCCATGTTCTCCGAAAAGTTCATTCACGAGGTAACGTGTCGCATCTGCAAGTGTTTTATGATTTAAATAAGAATTTTCAAATAAGGAGATTAGAAAGTCTGCATGCTCTGATCTGCCTAAAAATTCTTGAATGGAAGGAAGTAATTTTTTAAGTTCCTCTGTCTTAAAATCCCCAACAGCGCCGCTTTGTAAGCTTTTCCAAGTAATTGTTTTTCCGTGAGCATTAAAATTGTTCACCTCTTCAAAATCGTGATCTTCGCTGGCCATCCAATACACCGGCACAAAATCATAAGCCGGGAATTTTTTTCGGAGACTTTCAGCAAGATTGATGGTCGAAATTATTTTGTAGATGAAGTATAAAGGTCCAGTGAACAAACAGAGCTGGTGTCCCGTTGTAACAGTAAACACATTTTTTTGTTTAAGCTTGTCAATATTATTGAAAGAGTTTTCAGAAGTGTTTTTTACCAGTTGACTTTGAGCCTGTAAAGTTTCTGAAAGGAGAGTTCTGCTGAAGTCTCTGTATGGAGGGCTCTCCAGCAATTGTGAAAAGCCTTTTTCATCGGGAAAAAAATCGTAGAAGGAGTTTAGCTTTTCGTTTTTATTTAAATAATCAAATACTAAGGTGCTCAATACACCGGTTTCTGTAAAGGGGAGAGTCGTTTTTTTAAACATAACTAAAGTTTGTTTCCGAATGCAAGATCGCCGGCATCGCCTAATCCTGGAACGATATAGGCGCGTGCTGTTAATTCCTGATCAATAGCACCGCACCAAATGGTATAGTTTGGCGAAGGCATGTTTGTTTTTAAATAGTCCAATCCTTCCGCGCTTGCAACTGCTGAAACAATGTGTGTGTGTTTTGGAATTCCTTTTGTAAGAAGCGATTTATAAGCTAAAAGAACTGAAGAGCCTGAAGCCAACATAGGATCGCATAGGATCACGGTTTTGCCGCTAAGGTTAGGACAACTGGTGTATTCAAGCGCAATGTCAAACGTATTGTTCTTGTGATGACGGCGGTAAGCTCCAATAAAAGCATTTCCTGCTTTATCAAAATAATTAAGAATGCCAAGATGCAGAGGCAATCCGGCACGTAAAATAGTGGCAATAACCGGCTGATCATTTAAAACTCTGGAGTCTGAAATTCCTAGCTGTGTGGTAGTTTGAACGGAGTCAAAAGACAGTGTTTTGCTGATCTCGTAAGCAAAAATTTCGCCAATACGCTCCAGGTTTTTCCGAAAACGCATGCTGTCTTTTTGAATTTCGATATCGCGGATCTCAGCGATAAACTGGTTTAAAATAGAATTCTGGAGTGCTAGGTTATGGATCATACTATTTTAGATTTATGTGAATGTTAGTACAAATTAACTGCCAGTTGTTTTCGGCAGGCTTCAATTTTTTTTTCGAACGGATAGTTCTTTCGCTTTCAAGTGCTAAACCTACGTACTAATGCTGCAAACTGGTTAAGCTCTCTCAATAATTACGGCGTATCCCTGACCAACACCGATACACATCGTAACCAATGCATATTTTTTATTATGCAAGTGCAGATCAATGGCCGCTGAATTTAAAATTCTTCCACCACTCATTCCTAAAGGGTGACCAAGTGCAATGGCCCCTCCGTTAATATTAATCCGTTCGTCATTATCTGCAAGACCCCATGAGCGGGTACAGGCAAGACTTTGCGCTGCAAACGCTTCGTTTAATTCAATCAGGTCTATATCTTTAAAAGTAAGTCCAGCGCGTTTTAGCGCTTTATTCGCGGCTTCCACCGGACCAATGCCCATGATTCTCGGTTCCACTCCAGCAACGCCACTTGAAACAATTCTCGCAAGCGGCTTCAGGTTATTTTTTTTCATTCCATTTTCGCTCGCAAGTAATAAGGCCACAGCTCCGTCGTTTAATCCGCTGGCATTGCCTGCGGTTACAGTACCGTCTTTTTTGAATGATGCTTTTAAGGAACTCAATCCTTCGAATGTAGTTTTTGGTTTTGCAAATTCATCGCGCGAAAAAATAATGGGGTTGCCTTTTCTTTGCGGAATTTCAATGGGGACAATTTCCTTCTCGAAACGTTTATTTTCAAAAGCCTTCCCAGCTTTCTGCTGGCTCCATAAAGCAAATTTGTCCTGGTCAGCGCGATTGATGTTGTATTTTTCGGCAACATTCTCAGCGGTATCTCCCATGGTATCCACGCCAAAATGTTCTTTCATTTTTGGATTGATAAAACGCCATCCGAAACTACTGTCGAATAATTGCTGATCACGTCCAAATGCTCCTGAGGCTTTGCTCATCACAAGCGGTCCGCGCGTCATGTTCTCCACACCAGAAGAAATCATCAGGTCTTCATCACCAACCTGAATGGCTCTTGCCGCATCAATAGAAGCGCTGAGTCCGCTCGCGCATAGCCGGTTTACGGTTTGTCCCGGTACCGTAACAGGAAGGCCAGCAAGCAATGATGCCATTCGCGCTACGTTCCGGTTATCGTCGCCTGCCTGGTTCGCGCATCCCATAATCACATCACCTACTTGTGAGAAATCAACACCCGGATTTTTTTTCATAAGTTCCCTTAAAACAAAAGCTGCCATGTCATCTGCTCTTACAGTTGATAAAGTACCTCCAAAATTTCCGATCGCGGTGCGGACTCCGTTTACAATATATGCTTGGTTCATGGTATGTGATATAAATAAGAGGCGTTAAAAACTTAAGCCCGTAGCCAGGATAAAAATACAGGCTTTAATTCATTAATAAAACTAAAATATGTTAGAAAGCCTCCTTTGTTAACATAGTTGATTGACATAAGTTTTACACTTACTGTTTGGTGTTTAGATGGTCAGAAATAAAGGTTCGTCAATCGGGGAGTGTTTTTTTCTGTTTAGGCTTGATTGACGATGTCACCCCTTCGGGGTTTAATTAGTGTTTGGCCGAAAACTCCATTTTCGTCGTTGTGTCAAAAAATATAATCGCTCATTTACCCCAGTAAACCTCAGAATCATTTTTTTTAACACGACTCGAAACTGAATTTTTCCATCCAAACACCTAGTTTTCGGACAGACACTAATTAGAAATTACGATATTTATTATTGGTATAATGTCATCCTTTCGGGATGAAAAATTAGGGTAAGATAAAAAAACAAGAAATAAATAACGAAGTAGTAAAATTATAAAGTTCACCACAAGAGCTTTAAAACCGACATGTACACAGTAAAAACAAACAAACCCCGGAGGGTGAAATTATTCCTAAGGGTAAAATTTTAACAATGGTAGCAGGTACATATCCACAAGTATAGATACAAGTAGTTTTCGCTGTAAAGTATAGAGAAAACCTTAGATGAAAATTCTGGCGGGACGAACTCCATAAATATATTTCAGGAATAATAGAAGCCAAGGGACAAAAGTCAATCATTGTAAACGGTGTCGCCGATTATATCCATTGTTTTATTGGATTGAAGCCATCGCTATCAATTTCAGACCTTGTGAGGGATATAAAGAACAATTCATCAAAATTTATTAATGAAAGCGGTTAGTACTTGGAAATTCCAATGGCAGGAAGGCTACGGTGTATTTTCATATTCAAAGTCACACATCAATAATGTGTATCAATATATTTTAAATCAGGAAGAACACAATAGACAGAAAACCTTCAAAGAAGAATATCTTGATTTTTTTGGAAAAATTTGAAATAATATACAAGCCAGAATATCTTTTCCACTGCATAGAATAACAGATAAGAGAAAGCTTACATCTTGGGCTTCCACGCCATCTCAGCCGCATTTAACTTCAGAGTGTACCAGCGCGAAAGCATGAATAAATAATCAGAGAGACGGTTAAGATATTTCCCATGAATTTCATCTACTTTTTCGTTTTCTGCTAAGCGAAGAATCGCCCTTTCTGCGCGGCGACAGACACAACGGGCAATGTGACAATACGAAACGTGAACGTGCCCACCTGGTAAAACGAAAGATTTCATTTCCGGGACTACTTCGTCTATCCCATCAATGGCTTTTTCCAAGGTCACAATATCCTCTTCGAAGATAGGAGGAAGTTGCATTTTACTTTTCACGGGATCTGCGGCAAGGTGAGAACCGATAGTGAACAGACGATCTTGGATGCTGATCAAAAGGTCAAAGGTGTCTTTATCTTCCGTAACATCGCGCAGTAAGCCAATATGTGAATTTAGTTCATCTACCGTACCATAGGCTTCAATGCGGATATGGTGTTTTGGAAGCCTTGTGCCACCTATAAGTGAGGTTTGACCTTTATCCCCCGTTTTTGTATAAATCTTGAATGCCATGTCTTTAGAATAATGACAACTAATTTACAAATTTAATCTCTTTTAGGTTTAATTCCTCGAAGCGTTACTTCGATTTTATTTTTTTGCCACAGATTTGATAGATATGAGATTCGCAAAGTACGCAGTTATCGGCAATGCGTAGCTGGCATTTTCATTGGACGAGTTTTTAAACCAGAACAGTTTTTTGTATCTTTAGAATTATATCGAAACATTCGGAGCATGCCTTTACGGCGGGCATTTAATGATTGTAAACACCGACTCAGCATGAGTACTAATTGAAAAATATTTTGCACGATGAAAAAGAATACTAAACTTGACGACATTGACGTTGTATTCGATCCCACACCTTTAACAGACGACGAAAAAAAGATGTTAAGTGAATTCATTCGTTTAGACAAAGAAAAACGTAAGAAAAAGCAAGGACGTAAAAGCGTAGTGGCCTGACATAAAAGCCGAGCCAATAACAGCAACAGTTTCCATGCGCTGTATTTTCTATTTTAGGATCCTGCGGAATATTTATACATTTATAATCCTCACGATTGTCGGGACGGAAGCACGCACGGAAAACTGTTCGCAATCCGATTTGTTTATCCGCAGAGGCGGTTTAATCTGTGGCTTTTTTCACCGACACCTCGAAGCTCTGCTGTAAGGTATTTCATTCAGTGAGGAACCCCCGATAATTGCGATTTTGGGATCAAAAAGTAGTTTCGCCGAAAATGAAGCATCCGCCGTGACCCCTTTAGTTTCGGAGCGAAATTTTTAAAAAGTCAGGCTCACATTTACATTCGGCATAATCGGGAGTTGGTCAATTCGCCTGAAAGTAAACCTATCTACATAAAAAATATTTTCACGATTGTAAACATTTGTAGCGCCGAAATTCAAGTCCAAAGTATTTTTATCGGTCCATTTGTATTTGTATTTCACGCCAATGTCAAAACGGTGATAGTCTGGTAAACGCTGACTATTAAGTGTTCCGGGGATATAATTTAAAGTGCCATTTGCGTTTGGATAATTGTAATTTACATTTCCTTGCGGATTTATCTGGTTAACGTATCCTTGTGTTGGCGTAAAAGGAAAGCCTGTACCGTAGTTCCAGCGGCCATTGAACTCCCATTGTTTTTTCTTGCCAAAATTGTAAGAAGCAACTAGGTTTACGTTGTGGCGACGGTCAAAATTTGGAGGATAATTAGTAACCACACCCGTAGCATTATTGCCAACCCAGCGATCGTTAAATGTTATGGAATAAACTGCCCAGAAATAAAAGCGTTTACGGTCATACTTTAAAACAACATCAAAGCCCCGTGCGCGACCTTGTTCGATTACAAAATTCTTTTTGTACTCATCAGGACGGGAAGCGTTGCTTGTATTATCTTCGAAAATTTTATCACGGTTGGTATTGATTACCTGATTAAAATATTTTTGATACACCTCAACGTTTAATTCAAAATATTTGAAAAGATCAAATTCAAAACCCCCAACAATATGCGTTGCTTTTTGAACAGAAGAATTTACGTTTTGTGAATTCCCTTTTGAATCAAGGTAAGTCGGTGAGATTTCTTCGTTTTCGGGGGCGTTAATAAAGCCGTAAAATAAATTCACAATGTCGCGGTCGCTGTTAGCACTGATAAGCGTTTGGCTGTATAAACCGCCTGCAGCTTTGAAGCGGACTTTCTTTGTAAAATTTACTTTCAGGGAAGCCCGCGGTTCAGGAGACATCACAGCAAGCGTGGCATAATATTGTAAACGGAAGCTAGGTTCAAATACAAGTCTTTTTTTGCGGTCGAGGTATTTGTATTTGATAAAACCTGCCACATCTGTGGTAGAGCGGCTCATCTGGATCTTAGCATAACTTGGGTTTTGGACAATAAAATTTGTGGTGGTAATCACCCCTTCAAAACCAAAACGGAGCTCCTGCTTTCCGATAAATTTTACGAAATTAAAACCGGTGTTCACACCGCCAATGTCGCTCGATTTTGAATCCGTTTCCAGTAAAGGATTTGAGTAATTGATTTTGTATTTCGAAAAAGCAAACAAGCCTTCGATCAACAAATTACTCGATTGAGGAACCAAGAGAAAATTAACGCCAGCACCAGTATTATTCCAGGCAAAAGAGGCAATGTCCTTATAATTTACCTTGTCGTTAAAGGAAAACCCAAAGGCGCTGATCTTGCTTCCACCTGTTGAGTTGATCGACACTTTTCCATAAACGTCGGTGTAATAAAATGGCAGGCCATTCGGATTTGCATAATTATAGAGTACTTTTGAAGTCTGCGGGAGGTACGAATGTTTTGCAGATACAATATACGAAGCGCTGGTATTGCCGTTTTCTTTTAATTTCACGAACGGACCTTCTAAAGTTGCCTTCGCTCCAAACGTGGACGCAGAGATTTTCCCTGAGGCGCGTTTTTTATTTCCGTCGCGTGTGGTAATGTCCATGATAGAAGAAGTCCTTCCGCCGTATTCTGCGCCAAATCCCGCACTGTACACATCGGCGTTTTTCATAATGTCACTGTCAAAAACAGAAAATAAACCAATGGAGTGGAAGGGATTATAAACAATGAGTCCATCAAGAAGTACTTTGTTCTGAACCGGTAATCCGCCCCGAATGTAAAGCTGACCACCCTGATCACCCGTAAACACAACACCCGGTAACACCTGTAAATACTGGGCTATGTCGGGCTCACCAACGCTAGGTAATTTATTAATGACGATCGGGTCAATTTTCTGAGTCCCTACAGAAGTATTTTCTATTTTTTCTGAGGAAGTGGTGTTGATCTCCACCTCGTCGAGCTTTACACCACCTTTAATCACAAAAAGCTTTTTACTGATGATGCTCCCCGCCGTTACTGAAACGGATTCTTTAATCGTATCAAAATCAAGGCTCACGGCAATGAGCACGTAGTCTCCCGGCGGAATGCGGTTGATGTTAAAAAACCCGTTGATGTCGGTATTGGAACCAATAGTTGTGCCTTTAAAATATACATTACTGAAAGGAACAGGTTCGCCATTTGCCTTATCGTAAACAAACCCTTTAACAGTGCCGCCTTGGCTCTGCGCTAATAAATTCAGTGAAAAAATAATCAGTAAAAAACCAATGTAAAAAGATCTCATAAGCGTGGTTTGTGGGCGCGCGTAAAAATATCAAATAAAATCAAAAGATTGAGACCGGAATTGATAAATGGCTTAAACAGCAGGGCAAATGGCAAAGATTTAGTTAAATAAATGTTTTTTTCTTTAAAATCGACTGATAATAGCTTTTTGAACATGAAAAAAACCTGTTGTAAGAATAATTTTGCTATTTTTACTCTTCATAATTTATATACAATTGGTGTCCATGAAAAAGATATTTATATTATTTAATGTAGTTTTTTTTAACTCAAGTTTTTTTGCACAGATTACCTGGAGCGGCTTAGGCACTGGTAATAATTTTACTACGCCGGGAAATTGGGTGGGTGGAGTTGTTCCTGTTTCCACGGACAATGTGATTTTTGATGGTACTGGGACTAAAAATTGCGATTTTGATGTCGACATTCAAGTTGTGAATTTTTCTATTAATTCAGGGTACACTGGAACCATTGACGCACTGGCGTCACTACCTATTATTACTGGTAATTTTTCCCAAGCTGCAGGAACGTTTATATCAACCAGTGACTTAACTAGTAATGCTGGACTAATTATTGGAGGAAATATTACTTTTACAGGCGGGACATTTAACCACAACTCTGGCCTCGTTACTTTAGGAGTTACTGACGCGGTGGTAACTACTATTACAGGTGCGATAGTGTTTAACCGGCTGGATATAATACCGTCAGGCCTTGGCGGCGGACAGAGAACTTTGGACTTCGGAACAACAACAACAAATATTCTTAATTTAAATGGCGGAGCAAGGCTTTTCGCTTATCAAAATAATGTAACCATTACCGGCGCTCTTACTATCGGAGGAACGGCAGTGACTGTTCCAACCGGTAACTCCGGAACTTTTACTTTTTCTGGAAGCGGCCCAATCACCATTACCGGGGCATCGAACAGCACAAGAAATCGATTGCCAAATCTTGTTTTTAATACTTCTGGAACTATCAGCATGAGCTCAAACGTTAATGTTCAAGGCAACTGGACAGGCACGGCCGGAACCCTTAATGCAGGTTCTTCTACAGTGAATATGTATGGTACTTCTAATAGTATTAGTGGAACCGCAGCTGCATTCCAGAATCTAACCATTCAATCAGGCGCATCCATCAGCCTTCCGGCTGCAGAAGTTAGGCTTGGGGGCTCACTCACAAGGACAGGTACTTTAAATTTTTCATCTGCGGGTTCTATAGGTTTTAATGGTACCGCAGCACAAACTGCCAGCCTGTCGGGTGCTTCGCTGTTAGCGATTACTTGCTATAGTAGTTCTTCAACAAGAGCAATTACCATTACAGGCCCTGTTGATATTACCGATTCGCTGAAATTGGGAAACAATGTACTTTTTACTATTAACTCGGGCTTGACATTAAAGGCAACCAGTGCTAAAAAAGCAAGGTTTGCTCTATTAGGCACATCTGCGAGTATTACTGGAAATGTAACGGTGGAGACTTATATACCTAACAGCGTGTCTGATTGGAGGATGTTAGGCATTAGTGGTGTTACAGGCCAAACTTTGGCCAACTGGGATACCTATCCTGGTAATCCGAATGGACTGCCAATGACCTGCGAAGGTTGCACCTTTGGAACGATGGGCATTGGGAGTTATTTTGAATCTGTACAAAGTTGGGAAGAGACAAAGAGTGGTTACGATACAAGTATTACGTCAGCATCAGCGTTAAGTCCGGGTAAAGGTTTTTGGGTGTATGTAGGCAACACTGCACATACAGAGATTACGCTTTCGAATACGGGAGCCTTAGTTACAGGAAACGTAGCTGTTGCCGTGACAAAAACTGACTTTTTTGCGGACCCATTGTTGGATAATTTTAACTTGGTAGCCAACCCTTATGCCTGCCCTATTTCCTGGGATAGGGTTAAAGCCAGTAACAACGCCAGACTCGCAGGAGCAATTTATGCTTATGGGCAAAGTGGAGATGTTTCTTATAACAGTGGTTCAGGAGGAACTTCAGGAGATATCAGCACAGGAGCGATTCCTGCTGGTCAGGGGTTTTATGTTGAAGCGAATAACGGCGGAAATATTAATTTTACAGAGGCGCACAAGATCTTTGACAATACTGGAAGTATTTCTAAGCCAGCCTCAACTTTACAAAACTTCAGGCTTAAAATAGCGGGTTCAGCTGATGAGGATGATGCCCTTATCAATTTTAATTCAAATGCAACACACTTTTTTGATGGAGATTATGATGCCCATAAATTATTTTCTTCCCCCGGATATATTGGGTATCCTGGTGTGTATGACAAGTATACCACTATTTCTACAAAGGATCCTTTTAATTGGGATTATTCAATCCAATCGATTCCCCCATTGACAAATAGTCTTAGCATTCCGGTATTGGCAAGAGTAAGTGCCAGTGGTTCCTATACCATCAGCGCTACTGATTTTCAGAATTTTAGTTCTTGCGTGGGTTTACTTGATAAAACAACAAACATTACACACGATCTGCGTCAAAGTGATTATGTGTTTACAATCAGCGATTCTACAGCGGCTCCGCGTTTTGAGTTGATGTTATGCAGGGATGAAAGCATTCCACTGGCTGGTATTGCACAAACAAACCTTTCAGGGGGTTCTATTTTAATTAGCCAAAATGAAGAAGGTGCGGTAGTAAAAACAGCCTTTCCTCAAAGTACAAAGGCAATTATTTCTTTATATAACATCGTTGGTCAAAAATTGATGGGTGATGTTATGGTAGAAGGCACTGCAACGGTTACAAATTTAAATATCAATCTTCATAACCAGGTTGTACTTATCAGAGTTGTTACAGATAAAGAGATCAGCACTAAAAAAATGGTGCTTCATTAATAGATAGGTTTAAAAAAATAAAAACCCCTTTTTCGGTAACGAGAAGGGGGTTTTGTTTTAGTGGTGGTTGGTGGTCCTACTCCGCGAGAGGTCATTCCGCGAAAAGGACACTGCCCACCCGCAAGAGGTCATTACGAGGAACGAGGAATCTGCTCGCGGGCAGGCCTGCCGGTTTCCTGTGCAGAGCATCGCGGCAGGACATCGTGGCAGGCGTCGCGGTTGCCACCTCACTGGCAGATTCCTCGTGCCTCGTAATGACCACTTTATTATCCTCAAGATCTTGTAGCGGCATCCTTATGCGGTGGCCATCCCATAATTTCAGAATTCAAAAACTTCCAATCAGGATTTTCGCTTTCAATCAAAATTTCTTTTTTCTTTCTTGCCCAGCCTTTTATCTCCTTTTCACGGGCAATGGCATCAGTAGGATTGTTAAACGTTTCAAAATAAAGCAGGTTAAAACAATTGTACCTGCCTGCAAAAGTCGCCTGTAAGCCGCGATTTAAGTAATGTTCGGTGATTCTTTGAGGAAGATTATTTGTAACTCCTATATAAAGGACGGTCTTGGTGGGATTTGTGAGTATATAGTGTTTGGCCGAAAACTCCATTTTCGGCGTTGCGTCAAAAAAAATAATCGCTCATTTACCCCAGTAAACCTCACAATCATTTTTTTTAACACGCCTCGAAACTGAATTTTTCCATCCAAACACCTAGTTTTCGGACAGACACTATATAACAATAGAAGCGTAGAATTTTCATAATGGGTTGTTCGGTAAAAATATGAAAATAGTTAGAGTTAAACGATGTTGCGCATCCGCTAAGAGGTCATTCCGCGGAATGACCACTTTCTTTTTTTTTGTTTCTTAGAATGACCGCTTTCCATTGTGTGTTCTCCGAATGACCGCTTTCTTGTCGAGTTTCTCCGAATGACCGCTTTCTTTTTTTGTTTTCGTTAAGCCATTCCAAGAAAAGCACACTGCCCATGCTTTAAGAGTTCATTCCTCGGAATGACCGCTTTCTTTTCGAGTTTCTCCGAATGACCACTTTCATTTTTTTTGACAATTTGTTTAAAAATCACTTTTTTTTACTTGCACCCCCCTACTTTTTCACTTAATTTTGTCAAATAGTCAGTCATTTAACTTAACACCCCCTATAAAAATGAGTACAAGAAGAATTTTAGCAATGCAGGAAGTTGTAAATCGTAAACCCGCTGAGCTCTTTCATCCTGACAAACAAGTAAGTCAGTATTTTGGTGCCAATGTTTTTGGTATTGATGCTATGCGTGAATTTTTAAGTGAAGAAGGCTTTACACGCGTTCAGGAAGCCATGGAAAAAGGCGTATCCCTTGATCGTAAAATTGCTGACCAGGTTGCAGCCTGCATGAAAGCTTGGGCTCAGAGCAAAGGTGTAACACATTACACACATTGGTTTCAACCTTTAACGGGAACTACAGCTGAAAAGCATGATGGTTTTTTTGAACCCATCGGTGGTGGTCGCGCTGTAGAACGTTTCAGCGGTTCTCAATTAATTCAACAGGAGCCGGATGCGTCTTCTTTCCCAAATGGCGGCGTGCGCAGTACTTTCGAGGCGCGTGGCTACACGGCATGGGACCCAACATCACCAGCTTTTATCTGGGGAAATACCTTATGTATTCCAACTATTTTTGTTTCCTACACCGGAGAAGCTTTAGATTTTAAAACACCTTTATTAAAATCACTTTCTGTTTTAGATAAAGCGGCTACAGATGTGTGCCAGTATTTTGATAAAAATGTAACCAAGGTTATTGGAACTTTAGGTTGGGAACAAGAGTATTTTTTAATTGACGCTGCTCTATATAACATCCGTTACGATCTTCAGCAAACAGGACGTACTTTATTCGGGCACGCTTCCGCAAAAGGACAACAGTTGGAAGATCACTACTGGGGGTCAATCCCAGAGCGCGTTCTGGCTTATATGAAAGATTTTGAATACGAGGCACACTTGTTAGGAATTCCTGTACGTACGCGTCACAATGAAGTAGCACCCGCTCAGTTCGAGTGTGCTCCTGTGTTTGAGGAAATTAATATTGCAGTAGATCACAATCAATTATTAATGGACGTGATGGAGAAAGTGGCGATCCGTCACAACTTCAGAGTGTTGTTGCATGAAAAACCTTATGCAGGCGTTAATGGAAGTGGTAAACATAATAACTGGAGTCTTGCAACTAGCACTGGTAAAAATTTATTAGCTCCGGGCAAAACGCCAAAAACAAATTTACAGTTCCTTACATTCTTTATTAATACAGTAAAAGCGGTTTACGAATACGCAGATTTAATGCGCGCTTGTATTGCTTCGGCAAATAACGATCACCGTCTTGGTGCAAACGAAGCGCCTCCTGCTATCATGAGTGTATTCTTAGGCGAGCAGTTAAACAAGGTGCTGGACGAAATAGAGAAAAGTGTGGGAGATAAAAAATTGAGTCCGGAAGAAAAAACAGCGCTTAAATTAAGTATCGGAAAAATTCCTGATATTTTGTTAGACAATACGGATCGCAACAGAACTTCACCTTTTGCCTTTACAGGAAATAAATTTGAATTCCGCGCGGTTGGATCTTCTGCAAATTGCGCTGGAGCAATGACTGTTTTAAATTCTATTGTTGCACAACAGCTCATCGATTTCAAAACGGATGTGGACTCTTTAATGGAAAAACAACAACTTGAAAAAGATGACGCCATCTTCCAGATTTTAAAACGGTACATCATCGAATCTAAGAAAATTCGTTTTGAAGGAAATGGATATGGCGACGAATGGAAAGCCGAGGCAAAAAAACGCGGATTGTCTAATATTTCTACAACACCAGGTGCCTTAGACTCTTTCATCAGCAAAAAAACACTTCACCTTTTCGAAAATTTAGGGATTTTAAATCACCGTGAACAGGAATCGCGTTACGAGATATATCTTGAAACTTACACAAAAAAAATCCAGATCGAATCGCGGATCATTGCAGACATGGTGAATAACCAGATCGTTCCTTCTGCTATTACCTATCAAAAAGTTTTAATAGATAATATCAAAGGATTAAAAAATATATTTAGCGCGGCAGACTTTAAAAAAGCAGCCGATACACAAATGGATCTTGCAAAAGAAATCAGTGAGCGTGTAACAAGTATCATTAAGGCTGCTGAGGAAATGCGTGAAGAACGTAAAAAAGCAAATAATTTAGACAGTGCTAAAAAACAGGCGCATGCTTATTGTGACAAAGTAAAACCTTATTTTGAAACCATTCGTTACGAAGTAGATAAGCTGGAATTTATCGTGGATGATGCTACGTGGCCTTTACCGAAATACAGAGAAATGCTTTATCTGCGTTAAGCGGTTCGGAAGAGAACCAGGACGGAAGGGACCAGAGCGAATTAGGACCGAAGGGACTTAAGGGAGACAAGACCTGATCGAACCAAGATTGAGGGAACCAAGATTGAAGGGACTTGAGGGAACCAGGACTCAAGGGAGCCAGGACTCAAGGGAGTCAGGACCGAAGAGACTTGAGGGAATCAAGACTTGAGGGAACCAAGACTCAAGGGAGCCAGAACTCAAGGGAATCAGGACCGAAAGGGCTAAAGGAACCAGAAACTAAGTTAATAGATATAAAAAAAGGAATGAATAAAAATTTTTTTTCAACCCCCCTCCAGTCCTATATCCCTCCAGTCTTTTATCCCTTCAGTCCTGAGTCTCTTCAGTCTTGCATCGCATAGGTCTTACTTCTCTTCAATCTTGCATCGCGTAGGTCTTGAATCCCTTAGGTCTTGGATCTCTTCAGTCCTGCGTCTCTCCAATCTTGCATCCCTTCAGTCCTGCGTCTCTTCAGTCTTGCATCGCGTAGGTCTTGCATCCCTTGAGTCTTGCATCGCGTAGGTCTTGCATCCCTTCAGTCCTGCGTCTCTCCAATCTTGCATCCCTTCAGTCCTGCGTCTCTTCAGTCTTGCATCGCGTAGGTCTTGCATCCCTTGAGTCTTGCATCGCGTAGGTCTTGCATCCCTTCAGTCTTGCATCCCTTCAGTCCTGCGTCTCTCCAATCTTGCATCCCTTAGGTCTTGTATTGCTCAAGCCCCTTCAGTCCCAATCCTTCATTACTTAGTGTCTGTCTGAAAACTACGTGTTTGGATGGAAAAATTCAGTTTCGAGGCGTGTTAAAAAAAAGGATTGTGAGGTTTACTGGGGTAAATGAGCGATTATTTTTTTTGACACAACGACGAAAATGGAGTTTTCGGCCAAACACTACTTAATCTTCCGTAATACAGACAGATCGCTGTTCAGATGTCAAAGCTCTCTACAAATAAATTCATTAAGCTCTTCTTTTTCGGAAATTATTTTTATGGCATTTGTGTTATAGCATTGTCAATAGAAGCTGCTCTTCAACAACGTTACCCTTTAAATGATCTGCTCTACTACATACTTGCCTTTTCGGCAACCATCGTTTATTATACCAACGCTTATATTTTAACCGAAGTCTCAGAGGATGTCACTAACATCCGTTCGATGTGGTATGCCCGCAACAGGAAGGCCATGCAGACTAACCAAGCCTTCTTTTTTGCAGTCATGCTGGTTTGTGGTGGCATTTTTCTAACGAAACGCTGGGAGAATATTTTTTCGATGAACTGGAACGAATGGACACTCCTTATTGCATTCCCGGTTGTTTCTGTCCTTTATTATGGCGTGGACAGCAGTATGTTCGGAAAAATAACGCTTCGTAACATTGGATGGTTAAAGTCGTTTATCATAGGTTTTATTTGGGCAGGATTTGTAACTATTTTTCCTATTCTCTATACATGCATTGACAACGGCACACATTATGATCCCACGCTTGCAAGCTTCTTTTTATTCATCAAAAACTTCATGTTCATCACTATTCTTTGTATACTGTTTGACGTTAAAGACTATGCGACGGACCATAATGCGCAGCTAAAAACATTAGTGGTAAAACTCGGATTAAGAAAAACGATTTTCTATTTTATACTGCCGCTCTGCATTATCGGATTGGGATCTTTTCTGGTTTACGCGCTGGCCCAGAATTTTTCCATTCTAAAAATTCTCATAAACACCCTGCCTTTTCTCCTCATCATAGCAGCATCTTATTCGATGCAGAGCCGCCGCTCAATCTTCTACTACCTTATTATTATTGACGGACTTATGCTGGTAAAAGCCGTTTGCGGCATCACTGCGATGCTGTTTTTTTAACAAAATTCTGAGTTTTTAAGCGCGCGAACACAAAATTGCTAAGAGTTGATTATTGTTCCAAAGCCCCTTGTAAAATCGGAGCTTTTCATTAGATTTGTTAAACTGCTGGCCCGTCAAACTTTAAACACATAATTAATAATTAAACAAAATGAGATTAACTTTTATTAAATTTTTTCCTGTACTCCTATTGCTTTCGTTCGGCTTAGGCTTATCGGCGCAGAAACCAAAAATAGCGGTGTCTGCCAAACAAACTCCTACTTCTTTTGTGATCAGCAAAACAGACTTTGACAAGCTATTTACAAAGAGGACCAAGGAAGTTATTAGTGTTAAAAGCAACAAGTACCTTGATAAATCGAGCGTGATGATGAACACACTAAATGGCGACACAAAATTCATGAAGATCAAATTGAGTTATTTTAAGAACGCTTACTTAATGGTTCAGGTAAACGGTGAATACTCTACGCAGGTTTTTATTTTATCGGATGACAAATCCGTTTTTTACAAAGGCCACATGGACAAAGGGTCTGTTACTATGACCAAGTGTAACGAAGACGATATTGTATCAGAATAAGAACTCATTTTTAAATCAGCGAAAAAAAAATATCATGTTATCAAGAATTAAAATTTTAGTTGCCTTTATTTTAGTGTCAGGATCTTATTTCGGACAGATCCCGGTATTAAACAGTTATCCCTCCATCACCAGTAAGGTGATTTATTTGGATTTTGATGGACAAGTGGTAAGCGGTACCTTATGGAATTCAGGAACTACAGTAAATGCTTTACCATCCACGATGAATTCAGCAAATATTATTCTCATCTGGAAAAGGATCAGTGAAGATTATAGACCTTTTGATGTGAATATCACTACAGATTCAGTGCGTTTTAACAATGCTCCCCCTAACAAGCGTATTCGTGTTGTGGTAACACCCACTAGTGCCTGGTATGGTTCAGCGGGCGGCGTGGCTTATGTTGGCAGTTTTAATTGGGGTGGAACACCGGGTACACCTTGCTGGGTATTTGAAAATCAACTTGGATACAGTACCAAAAATATTGCTGAAGCTGCGGCTCACGAAGTGGGGCATACCATGACGCTACGTCACCAAAGCATTTACAGCGCCATTACCTGTTCTAAAACAGCCGAATACAATCCGGGTGTAGGAACAGGAATGACGTCATGGGCGCCCATTATGGGAGTTGGCTATTCTAAAAACGTGACCATCTGGCATACGGGTCAGAGTGCAACCAGCTGCACATTGATTCAACGCGATCACGGAAATACTTCCCCCGGTATTACAAGCCCGAATTTCCTAAGCTTTCTTACAGATGATGTTGGAAACACTTTTGGCTCTGCAAAAATCCTGAATCTTAATACCATTAGCTATGTCGATTCCGGACTCATCTCCGAACCAACGGACATTGATGCATTTCGGTTTTCGATTTGTAACAACCGTTATGTCTCTATCAATGTAAAACCCTGGGCGCTTGATACAGTAAACTATCAGGGTGCAAACCTGGATGTTCGTTTAGCCTTGTATAATGCCTCTAACAACCTATTAGCCATAGACACCCCGCTTACAAAATTGAATTCACTGGTAGGATTAAATCTGACTTCCGGGACTTATTACTTTACTGTTGATGGCGGAAGGTCAGCCAATTATACTGACTACGGCAGTCTTGGGAAATACTATATCAGTATAAAAGCAACAAATCCACCTGTGATAGTAAATACAATTGTAACGAACAGTAATATTTGTGCCGGCCAAAATACAACACTTAGCTACACATCCAACGGGGTGCCTTCTACCTGGGGGTGGACCATTACGGGACAAACAGCAACAACATCTACACAGCAGTATCCATCACTTTCATTTAATGCCGGTCTGCATACCATCACGTTGATGGCATTAAACAGCTCCTTTCCGAGCTGCCCTACAACTGTTACAATCAATGTAAGTACACCGCCTGCAATGGCTTTAACAAATACGAATAACATTTTATGCCCGGGCAAAACCATGACATTGTCCGTCTCCGGCGCCTCATCTTACACGTGGGTTCCTGGCAACTTTAGTGGTGCAACACAAATAGTAACACCTACTGTTACTGCCACGTATACAATTAGGGGATCCAACGGCACTTGTAACAATTCCCTCGTCACAACGGTAACCGTTGTTCCCAATTTTACAGTGAGCTCTATTGCATCCGAAACACTTGTTTGCGAGGGAGAATCTATTACCCTCACCAACAGCGGTGCTTCGGCCTACACCATTACGCCCGGTAACATAACCAGTAACCCGGCAACGCTGTCACCGTTCTTTCCCACGATCTATGTTGTTACCGGACAAAACGGCCCCTGCTCTAAAGCTGTAGCAGTTTCCATTTCCGTGACACCTCATTACGCTATTTATTTAACCAAGTCCGACAGTGCCATTTGTGCGGGAAGTTCGGCCACACTCACTGCAACCGGCGCTGTGAACTATACTTTTAATCCTGGAGGATTAACCGGTTACACGGCGGTGGTGAGTCCTACTACGACTACAAACTACACCGTTACAAGCTCCGGCAATGGCGCTTGTATTGAAGATACAACCATAACGGTAGCAGTTAAGTTATGTGACTTTACCGGGATTACTTCGGCCTCTAAAGAATCTGGCATTCATATTTATCCTAACCCTTCACAAGGCAGTGTAGTTATAGAAACAGAAACTACGGCGCACAAAATCGAGATCATTAACTCCATAGGCCAGGTAGTTTTCACCGGAAATTTAAACGGCAAAACAACCCGCTTAATTACTTCCGACTGGACACCCGGTGTTTATTTTGTGAAGCTATCTGCGGACGGAAAAGATTTTTACACCGAAAAACTCATCGTAGAATAAGTGCTCATCCACATACCTTGTTGGAAAAAATTAATGCTGCTGAAAAACTTTCTCTTTTTTCAGACTATTGGAATCCTAGGATAGCAGGAGAACTGAACGGTCAACACGTTAAGCTTGTAAAACTCAAAGGAGCGTTTGTGTGGCACAAGCACGACGATGAAGATGGGCTTTTTTATGTCGTTGCTGGAATCCTGAAAATTGAATTTCGTGACCAAACTGTTGAGCTGAAGCCGAACGAATTTTTAATCGTTCCCAGAGGTGTTGAGCATCGTCCCGTTGCCGATCAAGAGGTTTCATTAATGTTGTTTGAGCCTGCTGGCACTCTAAATACCGGCGATACAAAAGGCGAACTTACCAAAGAGCATCTGGAGAAAATCTAGGCAGAGCATCCCTGGCTCTTTATTTATCGGACAAATCTTGTAAAGTGTTATGCGTATTCTGAGCAGAACTCTACCTGGGTATAGGTTAAAAAACGGGCTGAACCCGGTCAGCGTTTTTTACCCATAAACTCAAGGATGTCCATATAACATCTGTTCCTGGGGTTATAAAACTGCCCGATCATGGCCACATGTTTTTTCCTTCTGAGTTCAATAAGTTTCGTTTCGGGCCGATAAATTTTTGCTGTTCTTAGAAATTCAGTGCTGTAGAATTTTATAGTAGGATAAGTACTTCCACCAACAAATAAGATAAACCGTGGAGAGGTTTTATCAAGAAAATACATCGGTGATCCTTTTTTCCAATACTGCGGGTCTTTAGAAAAGGTAGGATAATAAATGCTATCTTCTTTATTTTGTGAATTCTTAAGGTACGTATACATGTCGAGACCGAAAGCATCGATTAATGCAGCACCTTTGATAGGATTTGTTATTCCCAGTTCCTTAAAATAACTCTCATCGGTGGCAAGCAAGGCAGCAAGATGCCCACCAGATGAATGGCCAGACAAAAAAATCTTGTTTACATCTCCACCATAAGCAGCAATGTTATCCTGCACCCATCTCACTGCCTTCGCCGCATCCTGCGTCATTCCTTTAAAATCAGTTACATCGGTCAGACGGTAATCTATCACCACCGTTACAATACCCTTCCTGGCAAATCCTTTCCCGAAAAATTTGTAGGTAGAACGTTTTCCCGTTCGCCAGTTACCACCATGAATAAAAACCAGCACTTCTTTCTTCTCCTTTTTATTCTTAGGACTGTAAACATCGAGCTTCAGTTGCGTTTTATCATCGTAAACAAGTCCGGCTTTTTTTGAGACACACCTTGTAAAAAACGAAAGCGAAAAGATCATCAGGATATGGAGTTTGAATTTGGTGGACATAGGAAGGTATTAGTACTGAAACAAATCACTCTCAGCATTGTTTAATTTTTCTTTAATTAATTCGCTTTCAAGCTGCATGTCATTTCCATGATTAAAAGATTTCACTCTTCTGTCGAACACATTACTTTCTTTGCTGATCTGCGACACGAAATAGCGCTTCCTAAAAACACCTTCAAAAGACACAGGTTCGTATGCATATAAATTTTTCGCGGTGAAAGCAGCGAACAGTGCTTTCCATTCAGGATAATACAGCCAAAAGAGGGCTGTTGTTTTTTCAGTTTTTACATCATAGACTAAAGGGGCAAGCCCAATAATATATTTTTCTGTCTTACCGCTGTTACTATTTGTGATCCAATCCTCTTTCACGAGAAAACATTTTATGTCGCCTCCCATGAGATACTTTTTACTACTACTAATTTCCTTCGTAGGTTCCCCATTCGCATCAAACGCGGGCACCGCAGACGAATCTCCAGAGGTTATCATTTTAAGAATCAAATCTCTCGAAAGCCTTGTTGTATTCGCCTCATTAAAATCATCTGAAGAAAAAACATTCAACTGCTTTTCGAAAATACCGAACTTTATTATCTCGAACAGGCCAATATTGCTGCAGTGTACACCATCGTTCAGTACCAACTCATTTTGTTTGTTTTCGAGGCTTACAGAGCGCCAAATGCGAACACCCTTCATGATGTAGTTTGCCTTCAGGGAATCTGGCTTAAAACCCGGAAGATAGTTGCTCTGCTTAAAACAGTTGGCCGCAGAAAAAACACCCGCATACTTGCCGGGCGCCCCAACGCCAACCTGGGCAGCCATTTTCAACAATGACAAACACAAATAAATAACTATGTATTTCCTACCAATCACTTAAAGCTAGTAAAAAACTTTTGGTCTATCAATGGCCTGTTGTGGCAGCTAAAAATGTATGGAAGATCACTGAATTTTAGCTATCTTTATTCCCTCAATTTTAGTATGAAAATTTCAAACAACTGGCTTAAAACGCTTATAAACAGTGATATTTCCGCAGAGGAAACCTCGGATAAGCTTACTGCCTCAGGGCTGGAAGTAGAAGGGATGGAATCATGTGAAAGCATTAAAGGCGGCTTAAAAGGATTAGTCGTTGGGCATGTGGTAGAATGTGGCAAACACCCGGATGCAGACCGACTGAGCTTAACGAAAGTAGATATCGGTGGGGGCCACCTTCTGTCGATTGTGTGTGGTGCACCAAATGTGGCCATCAATCAGAAAGTGATCGTGGCCACTGTGGGTACAAAATTATATCCCAGCGAAGGTGAGCCTTTCGAGATAAAAAAATCAAAAATCCGCGGTGCGGCCAGCGAAGGCATGCTCTGTGCGGAAGATGAGATCGGTCTTGGCAAAAGTCACGCAGGTATTATGGTTCTTCCTGAAAGCACCATCATCGGCACTCCGGCGTCTGACTATTTTAAAGTGGAAACGGATACTGTTTTTGAAATTGGCTTAACACCTAACAGAAGCGATGCAGCGTCACACTTAGGCGTGGCAAGAGACCTTGCTGCTATTTTAAATTCTCAATCTCTTACAACAAACTACACCGTAGACATCAAAGGCCTTCACGAATTGGGCGAAGCAACTGCCATTAACGAAATTGAAGTTGTTGTGGAAGATAATGACGCTTGTCCGCGTTATTCAGGACTCGTGATCAGCGGCGTGCATGTGAAGGAAAGTCCTGACTGGTTAAAAAACCGTCTGCAATCTATTGGTGTGCGACCGATCAATAATATTGTGGACATTACAAACTTTGTACTTCACGAATTAGGTCAGCCTTTACACGCTTTTGATCTTGATAAAATAAACGGTAAAAAAATAATTGTTCGCACAGCTAAGGAAGGCGAAAAATTTAAAACCTTGGATGAAGTAGAACGTACTTTAAAATCAAACGATCTTGTTATCTGTAATGAAAGCGAACCCATGTGTATTGCCGGAATTTTCGGTGGCTTGGAAAGCGGCGTTACCGAAAAAACAACAGCTATTTTTCTGGAAGCTGCTTATTTTGATCCCGGGTTTATTCGCCGCACAGCGAAGCATCATGGTTTGAAAACAGATGCATCCTTCCGTTTTGAGAGGGGTACTGATCCTGAAATGACCGTAACCGCTTTGGTACGCGCTGCCAATTTAATTTTTGACATCGCAGGTGGTAATTTAAGCATGGAGATTAAGGACCTTTATCCAGAAATATTAGTGCCATACAGAGTTGGATTTTCTTACTCGAACTGTACTGACCTCATTGGAAAAGAAATTGAGCGGAGTACAATTAAATCAATCATCCTTAATCTCGGTATTGAAATTGAAAATGAAGGATCAGATGGCTTGCTGCTTTTAGTTCCACGTTATAAAACCGATGTTACCAGAGAAGCAGATGTGATTGAAGAAGTGATGCGCATTTACGGATACAACAATGTAGAAGTAAGCAAGAGCATTTCTTACACGGCATTTAACGAGCCTAAGAATTTCGAGGTAGCGCTCGATAACCGCGCTGGTGGTGTTTTGGAAGGCTTTGGTTTTAACGAGATCGTGAGTTTGTCGCTCATGAAGGAAACTTATTACGGGGAAGAAAATAATACGGTGAAAATGTTGAATCCTTTGAGCGCTGATCTAAGTGTACTACGTGCAGACATGATATTCAGTGGTCTGGAAGCCATTGCTTATAACATTAACCGCAAAAATCAGGATCTCAAATTTTTCGAGATCGGAAAAACTTATCAGCAGCCAAACAAGGACGAAGCTAAATACAAAGAACAGAAATTCCTGACACTTTTTGTAACAGGAAGTTTGTTTAATGAGAATCCGTATGGACTTTCTAATAAAGCTGACTTTTCTTTCCTGAGATCTGCTGTTACAAACTTACTAGCCAAGTGCGGCGTAAAAAATTACAAAAGCGTTGAAAGCACTTATAGTAATTTTGATTTCGGTTTAAACTTCCAGCTAAACACCAAATCGTTGGTGGAAGCAGGATCGGTTTCCAAATCGCTATTAAAGAAATTCGGCATTTCACAACCTGTTTTTTATGCTTGTATTCATTGGGAAATGCTTGTTAAGGAATTCTCCAAACAAAAAACAGAATTTGAAGAAATTAGTAAATTTCCTTCTGTACGACGCGACCTGGCTTTGCTTCTTGATAAATCAGTGAACTACATACAAGTGGAAGAGCTTGCCTTTTCTACTGAACGTAAACTTTTAACGGAAGTAAATCTTTTTGACATTTACGAAGGAGAGAAGCTGGGCAATAAAAAATCATACGCCGTGAGTTTCACTTTGCTAAATAAAGAAGCTACACTTACCGACAAACAAATTGATGGTGTGATGGATAAACTTATTTGCAACTACAAGGAAAAACTTGGCGCGGAATTGCGCTAAGTATAATCATACGGCCTGAATAAAATGTCTGAACCAATTTTTAAAGATTTAAAAGTAATTGAATTAGCGGGTGTTCTTGCTGGTCCAAGTGTAGGGCAATTTTTTGCTGAATTGGGTGCTGAAGTTATTAAAGTGGAGAATCCAAAAACTAACGGTGATGTTACGCGAAGCTGGAAATTAAAAACCGAGGACGCGAAGGAAAAAACGTCCGCTTATTTCTGGAGTGTAAATGCCGGTAAAAAATTCATCTCGCTTGACATTACAGTTCCATCGCAGCTTCACAAATTATACGATCTGGTAAAAGATGCGGATATCATCATTACAAATTACAAGGCAGGTGACGAAGAAAAATTAAAGGTAGATTACCCTACACTTTCGGCACTGAATCCAAAATTGATCTACGCTTCTATAAACGGCTTTGGACACACTTCTCCGCGTTCTGCTTACGACTTGATTTTACAGGCGGAGAGTGGCTTTATGTCCATGAACGGAGAACTCAACAGTCAACCTTTAAAAATGCCGGTGGCTTTGATCGACCTTTTAGCGGGACATCAACTTAAAGAAGCTATTTTGATCGCCCTCTTAAAACGCTACAAAACAAATGAAGGCGCACACGTTGCTGTGTCACTTTTTGATAGTGCAGTGGCTTCACTTGCCAACCAAGCAACAAATTGGCTGATAGGAAAAAGTCTTCCAAAATCTTTAGGAAGCATGCATCCTAACATTGCACCTTATGGTGAGCTTTTCGAAACTAAAGACAATCACCTTATCACTTTTGCAATTGGCAGTAACAAACAATTCAGGCATTTGTGCGAATTGATCCAGCACGGGTCTTTGGCAACAGATCCAAAATACGCGAACAATCAACTGCGCGTGAATAACCGCACGCAACTATATGCACTACTCTACAACTACATTAAAGAATTTAATTTTAAAAATCTCTTCGCACTTTGCCTGGAAAAAGAAATTCCCATCGGTAAGATTCGTAATCTCAAAGAAGTATTTGAATTGCCAGAAGCAAAAGAAATGCTCAGAAAATTTAGCCATGAGAAAAAAGAAATAACAACTGTATCTGGTATTGCTTTCAAATTCATAAAATGAGCTTCGTAGCAAAAGAATCAAAAACAAAAAAAGAACTTGAAGTAATTATAGCTTTGCGTTACAAAATCTTACGAAAACCCTGGGACAAGCCTCTGGAAAGCGCTTCCGACCAACTGGAAGAAAGCAGTATTAACGCTTACATTGCTGATGAGAAAGGGAACGCGATTGCATGTGGACGCTTGCAGGAAAATGAAAACCTTGTTGGACAGATCCGCTATATGGCTGTGGACGATACTTATCAGGGCAAAGGTCTTGGAAAACTTCTTTTGAAATTTCTTGAAGGAAAAGGAAAAGAGCTGGGTCTTGAAAAAATAGAATTGCACGCGAGGGAAAATGCACTGCGGTTTTACGAAGCGAGTGGCTATAAACACAAGGAACTTTCGTACAAGCTTTGGGACATTATTCAGCATTATCTGATGGAGAAACGTCTTTAGGGACGGAAGGGAGGAAAGACCTAAGGGAGACAAGACGGAATGGACGGAAGGGACTGAAGGGAGTGAAGGGACGGAAGGGAGGCAAGACTTATTCGTTATAACTTTAGAAATTTATTCCGAAAGAACGATTGAACTTTTCCAAAGTTTTGCAGGAAAGATACTCTGATTGAAAATTAAAATAAAAAACTCAACTCATGATTATAAACGGCAAAGAATACATTTATAAGATCAAAGGCGAAACATACCATTGCGCTATGGACGTGACCATGAACTTTATTGGAGGTAAATGGAAAACGGTTGTTTTATGGTATTTGAGAAATAAAACCTTGCGTTTTGGAGAATTGAAAAAACAGATCCCGGATATCACAGAAAAAATGCTAAGTATCCAGTTAAAAAGTCTGGAAGAAGATGGGTTAATAAAACGCCAGGTCTTTGATGAAGTGCCATTGCGCGTAGAATATTCCATGACTGAATTTGGAAAAAGTCTGACGCCTGTGTTGGAAGCCATCGCCAAATGGGGGAGAAAAATGGGAGATACGCAAGGAACAGTTATTGAATTAAAACCCAGTGTACTTGCTAAGAAAAAGAAATTGCAGACGCTTTAATTGTCCGGGAAATTTAATCCCACAGATCCCATTTGCGCGGCCAATAGTCAATGACTTTGATCTCAAAATCCTGAAGTTCAAAAATTTCCTTGCCGCGATTCCAGAAATAACAATTCAAATTTGATTTATATTTTACCAGGTCATAATTAAAGCCGTTGAAGTATTCTGAATACATTGTCACCGAAGAATCTGCCCTCATTAAAAAATCAGAAGCTGCCTTTGAATTGTAACTGTATTGCTCATTTGTTTTTCTATCGGTTTCTGAAATGCAAATCTCAAGTGGGCTATTTCTTGATATCAGTTTTATTTTTGCTTTTACCAAAACAACCTGACCTTCCTTGTTTGTCACTTCGCTAAGTGCAGCATTTGCATCGAAAGGAAATTCGTTCAATGAATCTACCTTTATAGAGAACCGACCTTTTGTCACTGTTACCTTATTTTCTTTTGAATACATAAAGCATCCTTTTTCTTTTAAGGACGAATAATAATCTACTTTATCGTCGCTTACAACTTTGCTTCTGTCTCCTTCTTTTCTTGAATACACTTTGTAATTTATGGCTTGCGTTTGTGTATTTTCTATTAAGTAAGGAAAGTATTCTGCTACAATAGCCTGCTGTTGTGGCATGGAAGAGCTGATAACCAGATAATCGCATTTTAAGCCTGAAATGAATTCGGAAAATAGCCTCAGAGATGAAACCTGTACACCAAGGGTTGTATCTCCTGTCACCGGGTCTTTTTTTCTTGGATAATAGGTTCGCTCCATGGTGGAGATCAATGAATCTGAAGAAATTTTACAATCGTAAACAAGATTATACTTTTTAAAATAGATTTTTTTCATGATTCTGTCTGCGTCGCAGAAAACAGGGTAAACATGTTCGTCTCCGTAAATACTTTTATAAAGCGCGGTTCTTTCAAACTGGTACTCATAAACCGTTTTTACGCTTTGGTTCAGGTAGTCTTTTTTTATGTAGGACTTATAGAGCAAAGCTGATGTAATGAGTACTAAGGACACATAAAAGAAAGCTTCCTTTTTAAACTCAATAAACGAACAGAGGAATAATATAATAGCGGTGCCTGAAAACAACATGACGGAATACTGAAAAATTGGTGTTCTCAAAACCGTATACGCATATACTACGAGAAAATTAAAAACAAAGAGCAGCAGCAGGAATATGCGCTTCTTATCAAATTCCAATTTTCCGTTAAAAATAAAACTGAGCAGAACTAATACTAAAAACATCCAGTAAGTATTGCCCGTTCCAAAAAGCGTTTTCAAAAAAGAAAAAACAACTGTAAACTCTGGCACTTCCAGCCAACCGCCATTCTCACGACCGATACCGGGAACACTCAGTTGGTAAAGCGTTACACGCATGTGTGGCAGATAGGCAAGCACAACCAGTAAGCACATAAAAAGGTAAGCTTTGTAATTCTTTTTATCGAGCATAAACAAGCCACCAACACAAACCGTGAATGCGAATAAGGAATTAATGTGTTGGTTCAAGGCGGAGAGCCAGGCAAAAAATCCGAGCAGAAAATAATTAGCGGCCTTGTCATCTTTCTGAAAAAAGATCTCAAAAAAATAATAAAGCACTGCCACGCTAAAAAAGACACCGGAAATATACATGCGGGCAATGGGTGCATAAAAAATAAAAATAAGGGAAAAACTAAAAATCAAAGCTGCAAAAAGTCCGGCTTGTTTGGAAAAATTTCTAAGTCCGAACGCATACCCATAAATAACAGCCCCAAAGCCAAAAAGGAGAAAAGGAAGTTTAATGATCCAGGTGACATACCCAAAGATCTGCGTGAGGTAATAGATCAGGAGCTGCACAAACGCCGGATGTGCGTCGACCTTTACCCCTCTTTCTATAACTTCTTCAAAAGAACCAAACTGAGTCCTTTCCATGCCGCTCAGCTCATCGTAAGTGAACTGGTAGTCGAATAGTGGGATCAGCCTCAGTGCTGCGCAGGTCAAAAAAATTAAAATAAAAAGACTATGTTCTTTAAGGAACTTCACTTCACTAATATAAAAAATATATTGGTATTGGAAGCTGGTTATTTATGCTGGGACAAGCAGTGCGGTTCAGCCATCAAATTGCTGTAGATTTTCCGGATGGCGCAGATGAATAATGATATTCTCCGGAATGAGTCTCCATTATTTCGAAAAAAATGCATGATCCGTTTATCTGTGACAAAACGGAAAGTAAAAAAGCCCGTACAACTTAACGCTGGACAGGCCTATCTAAAAAGAAGAATTAAAAATTTATTCTATTACCAGTTTTTTAAGAATGGTAGTTCCTTTGTTCAACACCGAGATAAAATAGATTCCTTTATTTAAATTCTCAATATTAATTTCCGTCTTTGATTCATAGTTCGATTTGTTCATCACCAATGATCCGAGTGCGTTATAAATTTTTATTTCTATTGTGTTTGACTGCTCAAAGCTCAATGAAACCGTGGTTTTTGCAGGATTCGGGTAAAGTAGATAAGCACTGCTTTCATTTTTAAGTTCACCTATCGAAGTACATTCCGAAACGGTTTGGGTAATTTGAACCATAGAAGAGCAATTACCAATCCCGGTTCCGGTTACATTGTACATTGAAGTAATTGAAGGGCTTACAACAATCTGAGCAGTTTGCGCTCCGGTATTCCAAGAGTAACTTGTGGCACCAGAAATGGTTAATGTAGCAGTTTCACCTTTACACAAAGCAGATGACGAAGACACTAAATTTAAAACAGGTACAGGAATAGCATTGATGGTTTGACTCGCAGAATTGACGCAACCATTTGCACCGGTTCCGGAAACTATATAGGTAGAATTTGTTCCCGGGGTAACCGTAACAGCGGCTGTATTTGCGGGAATGTTCCAGGTATAAGAATTAGCTCCAGCTGCAGTTAAAATCACGCTTTGACCACTACACACCTGAGTGCTCGAGTTATTCACAGTAATTAACGGAAGCGGGTTCACTGAAACCTGCTTCGTTGCATTATTTGAACAGCCATTCAGATCGATACCAACAACTACATAGGTTGAATTAGTTTGTGGCGCAATATTCAGAGAAGCTCCGGTGACTGTGTTGTTCCAAGTATAGGTAGCTGCACCACTCGCAGTTAAACTTAGCGGTGTCCCCTGACAAACTGTTGCGTTACCGCCGCTAATACTGATCGTTGGTAAAGGATTTGCTGTTATAATTCTTGTAATAGAACTAACACAATTATTTGTTGATGTACCTGAAACCGAATAGTTGGCCGAGGAGGCAAAAGTAAAATTTGTGGTACTACCATTTAACCCGTTGCTCCAGGTATAAGTTGAAGCTCCTGAAATTGTTTGCGAAAGAGTCGATCCGATACAAAATGCCGTACCGCCCGTAATTGCTAATGTTGGCGAAGCATTCACACTGTAAGTTTTTGGCAGCGACGTGGTACTACAAGTGGCGGCACCCATAATAACAACCGCGTAAGTACCGCTTTGGATGGCAGAAATTGTATTTGAGGTAGCTCCCCCTACAGGTGCACCATTTCTACTCCATTGAAAAGTCAATCCCGATCCCGCTGGCACGCTCAAAGTTGGCGTTGTGTTAGAACAAATGTTCGTAGTTGGTCCGGTAACACTTAAAGAGCTTGACAAGGGTGTTGCACAACCAGCAATTCCCCAAATGCTTAAAGTACTGCTTATTTCATTTGCTGTAATAACAATGTGTTGACCGTTAGGACTCTGTGATTGTGGAATAAAGATAATTCCTTCGGAGCCATTATCAGGCCCGCCGCTTGGCAGACTTCTGTTATTTGCGTACGTTACAAAAACCGGGGCAAGCGGGTTGGTAACATCATATACCATCACTCCGCCGATTCTTTCCAACGCAATAAAAGCATAGGTATTCGAACCTATTGTACCAATTGTTACACCTTCTGGTTCGGGACCTTTATCATCGCTTCTGTCCTTTCTTGTATTATTTGTATTGCTCGCGTTAAATAAAACCGAATACGAGTTCGTAGACGTAATCATTTCAAGATCATCCTTGCTGTCGTAAACCTGCACACCCGTTGAGGCATTCCAGATGGAGAAAGAACGGCTGCCATACGAATACAAAGTGTCCAAATCTCCATCTAAATCAAAGTCACCCAATTTGTCGGTCACATTTAAGCGCCCGAGAACAGAGGTGTTTTTCATTTGAGTAGCCAAAGGAAATTTTGTAGCATCCAAATTTACGGAGCTTATGCGTTGTTCTTCTGAAAAACCTGAATAATTACGTGAATCACCTTCGTTAGCTGTAATGATATAATTTACACCTCCTACAGTATATGTAGCAATGGCATCAGGCAAGTACATTCCTTTGATCGGAAAATTAGAAATGTTTACACCTTTGGTCACGTTGGAACCATCAATTCCGTTGTTTAAAAGAGAATGATCTTTTGTGCCTAGTGCACGAATTGCGGTCACCGAATTTGTAACCAAGTTAATTTCGGCAACAGCATTATTTTCCTGCAAAGTCACCCAGGCCTTTGTATCATCTTTAGAGATGGCGATGTACTCCGGCTCAAAATCTTTCGATGCATTTGCACCGGGACCATAAATACGAATCCCTTGCGCTCTTAGCGCTGTTTCCTGTCCATTATAAACTGTGAACGTAACGTGTGCAACATTTGTTTGCGATAAGGTTGCAATGCCGCCTGAAATGTCGATGATGCTGACAGAACCGTCCGGATCATTGGTATAAGCTGCGTTCGGTTCCCCTTCGTTCGCTGTAAGCACTTTAGTGCCAGCATTATTAAAAGTGATCATGTCAGGCATCATCCCAACTTTTACTTGTTTCACAAAAACTCCATCTGAATTAAAGAAAACTACTTTTCCCGAATCCTGAGGATTTGTGCTATTCTCGATAGCCACAGCCACAATACCATTACGCACAGCAACAGAATTAATGTTTCCATAAGTAGTAATAGGAACTGAAAACAATAAAGCTGGAGCAGATGGATTTACAAAATCCACAATGTCGAGCTTTGCACCAATACTATTGGCAATATACAAACGTTGTGTAGTAGGATCGTGCGCAACGATTTCAGATGAATTAGTGCCGCCTACGCCATTAGAAAAACTGGAAAGTAAATTCAGGCCTATTGCATTTGAAGGCACAGGAATTACTTTATCATTGTCTGCAATATAAAAAGCAAACTGACTTATTGCTCCAATATTTGCATTTTGAGGACTTGCAAACCTAAGGATGATGTATTCAGCGCTTTCAATCAGAACATCATTCGTAAGATTAATAGCAACAGGGTAAGTAGAATTAACCGGTGCATTTGCAGCGAACGTAAATGTAAGTGCAGGTATGGCATAATCCAGTGCACCTGCATTCGATAAGGCGGAAACGCTAATGGTGATAACCGACGACGCTGTACTTGTGCTTGTAAGCCTCAAATAAATATTAGCAGAACCAACACCTTCACTGACGGTTGTATCGTTACTTAAAAAAGCAATAGTTGCAGGTGCAACTGTACTCGTCGCAGACGATACCATTACATCATCTATCTTAAAATTGGAAGAAGTACCTGTTCTGTCGAACGTCCACTTGAAATATAAAGAAGTCTGGTTATTAGCGCCAGCCGGCAGTAACAATCCGGCTCCTGATGCCAGTCCCCAGCTACTTGCCGCGGCCTCAGTATAGGTAATGGTATTGTAAGCGACACCATTTGTACTCCATTCTAAAGTGTAAGTTGCATTTGCATTGTAACCTGCTGATGATTTGCGCATCCCGAAAGATAGCGCTATGTTAGAATAACCTGTTGTGCTAACGAGTAATTCAGCACTTGAAACACCAAGTGGAGAAGTAAGTTGTGCGGCACCTGATGTATTTGTAAATGTTGTTGAATTTCCTTCACCCAGGCAGGCTCCACCGGAAGCTCCGGTATATCCTATTGAGGTGTTATTAGTACTAATGTTCATACCCGCGCCTGTAAAAGTCCAACTTGTTGGATTTACATTGGCCACCGTACCGAAGTCTGTTGTATAGATAACCTGCCCCTTAGCGGTATTTACAAAACTGACGTTGCATATAAATGCGGCTGTGATTACAAAAAGAAATTTTGATCTGTTGACGAGAGCGAAGAGTTTGTTTTTTTTCATTTTTTTCTTTGAATTATTAATTTCACAAAGAAGCAACACTTCATTTATCCGGGTGTTTTTTAAAGATTACCGCTGGGTAAATTTTTAAGCCGGTATATTACCTTAGCGTTATGCATTTGTAATTTTTCTTTATGATTTATTTACGTAATAACCGCCTTGCCTTTCTGCCAATTATCTTCAGGCGATTCATAAGGGATCAAAAAAAGAAAACGAACTTTAAAATCAATTTTATACAATGATAAAGTCCTCCTAACATAAGAGTAACCTGTAGCATCTAATTTTGAGCAACCATTAAAACTAACCCTATGAATACGATCAAAGAAATCATGCACACTACTCCATTATCCTGTCGAAAAGACGAAAGCATTGTAGCCGTGGTTAATCGCTTATTTTTATCAGAAGTAAATTTCCTTCCTGTGCTCAATGAAACTAAAGAAGTGGTTGGTATTGTTACCTATCAGGATATATGTCTTGGTCTTGGAAAGGCTTTAAATTCAAAAGCGGAGCTAAAAATATCAGAGGTCATGAATCCAAATATAGCCACTGTAAGTGCTTTTGATGACGAAGCCTTTGCACTGAACGTTATGCGTACTAAACGCTTAAGGTCACTGGCGGTTGTTGATCAAAACAACAAATTGTGTGGCACTATTAATTTTATAACCCTTGCCAGAAGGATCTTGTCGCTAAAAAGAGAACTGGAAGTTATTTCTTTAAATAGAAATTTACCTCAATTTGAAGCGACCCATTTTCTTCAGCCGCTGGGTTGATTGCATGAAAGTCGCTAATTCCAGCGTACGCATCAAAAATCCTTGTTGGCAGCATTGGGACTCTATGGCTGAAAACGCCGGTGGTAAATTTTGCTCACAGTGTTCAAAATCCGTTATTGATTTTACACTTGTAAGTGATACCGAAATTATAGCCCTATTAGGCAAAAGTTCCGGGACTGTATGCGGTCGTCTGACCAATCAGCAACTTAGAAGTCTCATCGACGTTGAACAAAAGAAAAACGTAGTACTAGTCTCAAAACTTATCACCGCACTGTTTATACTTGGATCTGCTAAAAACCTAACAGCCAAAAGCAGCATCATCTTCAGGGAAGTGCTAGAAACGCAGCACGACAAAAATACCTGGAATCTAATGTGTGAAAGTGATCCCAATGAAAATAAACAGCCTACAGATAGTTTAAAAAATACGATCCACCGAAAGATCATAGATGCCAAAACCGGAGAGCCCCTAACAGGAGCATGTCTATTAAAAGGGAGCAAAACGCTAGCATTTGCTGATCCTTCAGGCAATTTCAGTCTTTTATTATTCGACGGCCTTATTGCCGACAAGATCGTTTTAATACCGACGTATATTGGCTGCGAATCGAAAGAAGTCACGATTGATTCTACAGTCCTGCCCCTTACAATAGACATTCTCTTAACTGCCAGTATAAACACGCTTATGGGAGAAGTTGAATTTATTTCAGACCGAAAGAAAAAGAGATGGCATTTTTGGAAATAATGTAATTTTATTTCGTTACTATGTTTCTATATTACAGCGTTTTTCTGATTCCTTAATATAAAACCGTCTACCAGTAAACTGGTTATGGCTGCGATGAACTGATCAACTTTTTGTTATCCATCATATCTTCCCACCGATAAAAATGAAAAGTCTTGTCGGTACTCATCACCACAAACATACCATGTTTAAATGTGTCATTCAGAGAAACAGGGGTAACGTCCGATCCATCACTATCCTTAGCGGCCACCTTTACAATTTTCACCAATTTATGTTCGTAAGGCTTTCCCTCGTTTCCTTCTCTTGTAAAAATGTGGAATTGATTGGACTGCTGATCGGATAGTAAAATATATCCTGCATTTTGCGAAGTCGGATAGATAGACAAGCCTTCGTGATCCTCTTTAACGCCCGTTGTTGCGAACAAAGCCAGCTGTGTATTCGAGCTATCGGGCGAAACATTAAACTGGCGGACACCCACCGTTTCATCGGAGTAGTAAACATAACCAAGAGCATCATCCACTACAATAGATTCGATTTCCTTTTTACCGCTAAATGTTCCAAACGCTCTCACTTTTTTGCCCACAACAAATCCTTTATCATTAACCGATAATTTGTATTGCCAAAGGAAAGTTCCACTGGGTCCTGTTTTACGTCCTACTATTGCGTAAATATCTTTTGACGGATCTTTATAAAGTCCTATTCCCATTGGATCACGCACAGAATCACCAACAAAAACTTCGATGCCGCCATTATCGATGGGTTTCATATCCGGTAAAGAAAATACACGAATCATTCTGCGTCCCCTTTCTGTAAATACGGCAATGTCGATGAGTTGGTTTTTATAATTAAACCCATATTCAACATCAATATTGTTAGGTCGTTTTAAATTCAATACCGTTCTGGTGCGATCTATCTTTCCATCCAGAGTATAAACGTAAATGCCCCCATTCACATCTCCTTTGTCAGTTCCAAGTACCAAGCTTTTTGAGGGATCTGAAGGATTGATCCAGATAGCAGGATCATCCGTATCGTTAAGAGATTTTTCGGTAACTACCGCAGGTTGGATGATGTCCCCCACAGAGATCCCATGAACAGTATTCTGTTTTTTTGTGCTACATGCAGCAGACAAAAGAACTAAAGAGCTATAGAACAGTGATTTCAACATAGGCTATTATTTAAAGTAGTTTTTAATTTTTAAGTAACTGATTGTATATAATTTTACCTTCCCAATTGATCATAAAAACATTGACCTTTTTTTTTGTAACTGAAAATCCGGTGAAACCGTGATCAGAGGCTTTAAATCTGGACTCCGGTAACTGGCCTTTTACTTCTCTTACTTCAGAGCCAGACCCGGAAATAAAATAATGCGTTTTTCCTTCCGGCTTAATGTACTCCAACTGATGTTCGTGACCGCAGATATAGGCGTCTACGTTGTACTTGTCGAAAATACCTTTCATACTTTTTCGAAACTGAAGTGTTTCAGGGCTTTTAATTCTTTTGCCGGAGGTATAGAGGGGATGATGTCCTATAACAAATCGCCATCGGATCGTCGGATCTGGATCGCTTAAGGTGCGAATGAGCCATTTTTTTTGCACGAGGGAATCCTGCGCCCTTATATGTTTTCCGAATTCTGAATCCTCAGAATAATACTTATCAATGAGTGGATTTGTATCTATAAAAACGAATAATATTTTTTGGTTTGTATCACCATCGATCGCAATTTTCTTTGAGTAATAGTGCGAAGGCATGGTCCATCGTGTGTTTTTTTTAGAATAGTCGATTTCCGCCTGAGGATTGGTCTTGTAATCATGATTTCCCAATACCGCGTACCACTCCTTTTGCAAAGAATAGTGATGATACACATCTTCAAAACTTCTAGTCCAAAGAGGATCATCTATACTTGCCACCCCTTTCGGATAGAAATTATCTCCGGTGCTAATTATGAAGGATGCGTCAACACTTACGGAAGCAAAGGACAATTGTTCAGCTACTTCTTTTTGAAAATATTCTCCGCATCTACCCCAATCGCCAATTACAAGAAAATTAACTGCACTGTCCTGCGCCTGAAGGTCTTTTATAAATCCTCCACGATATCCACCCCTGTATTCATCTTCGTAGTTTTTATTCTGAGCTGATGATTTTTCAGTAAAAACGAATTTCAACAGTGCACTATAAAATAAAAAAGAGTATCTCGACATACTATTTGATAAATTGATTTTAATCCTATCCCGGACTAAAACTCCGGGATAGGATAAATTTTATTGAGCGATAATTTTAAATACTTCTTCTTTATTATTTACCTGCACCTTCACGAAATACAGGCCGGCTGATAACTCTGCTGTAGACTTGTAAATAAAATCCCCTTCAATCACATTTTCATTTTTTGATTCGTCGATTTTGTTGCCTGTAATATCATAAACAGAAATATTGACATCAGAAACTCCATTCAGCTTAACATTTACAGCGTATTTATTTGAGAAAGGATTCGGATAAATGGATACATTCAGCTTGGTATTAAATTCTTTGATACCCGTTACCGTTAAGGAATACTGGACAACTAACTCAGGAGCTTTCGTAACATCTCCATCATAAGACTCTACTTCACGAGTACCGGTTCCTTTTATAAAAAAAGCCATAGCGTTTCCTGAAGCCCAGCCCGATTTGTTTACAAGCGCCTGAACAAGACTTTTTAAGTCAGGCGTTCTTTGTTCTACTCCGGCTGAACCAACAGTACCCCAGGTAGCACCGCTCACCGTCCAGTTTACGGAATTTGAAATAAGAGTACGTGAGCTCAAGCTAAAAGCATTGTCAGAAAAAGTAACCGGGTTCACGTTGTCCTCTGCCTGAATAGTTAAAGTACAAGGATCTGTATTTTTTGCCGTTGCGTCCACCGCAAATTGTATGTAAGCATTAACGATAGTCGCATTCGCTGGAATTGCAAGGCTCGCGAACCTAACTCCGACTAATTGAGGATCTGCGGTTGCGCTTTCATTGCCAAGTTCCAGGTCGCTGCTTCCAGGATCCATATCACCAAGAGTTCCTGATTGTGGAACCGAGCCGTTGATTCTTTCCTCATGATCATCTAAAGAGCTGTTAACCCTAACGTTTAGTGTTGTTTGACCAAAAATAATGGAAGTGCTTCCAATAAGCAATGCAAATAATAATTGTTTTTTCATGTTGTTATTTTTTTATGGATTTATAATATTGAGTTAAACAGGAGTTAAAAAAAGTGCTCTAACTCTTGTTTTAAAATTTAGTTTGTACCGAAAGCCCCTATTGTTTTTGAAGGAGCCGGAGAAGTGTAGGTTACACCATTTACCGTAATTCCTGTTGTTCCGAAATTAGTTGTAAAATTGGTTGTTCCTTTGTCAATAGCCGGCGAACCGGCTTTTAAATGAAAATCCCAGCTCGTGTTATATACCTCATTGGAAGTGGAAGTGTTCAGAGGATAATTCGCCAGGAGCGGATCATTTGATCCGGCTGTAGTTCCTGCAATGTCGTTTGCTCCGCGAACAACATCTTTTACTCCTGCCTGAAACTGATCAACGGTTATCTGATCGAAACCATAATAATAGTTGTAATCATATTTAACAGCCGGATCGGCACCACTATTTTTTACTGCAAATCTACAGTTAACATGCAGGTTATTATAAATTTCAGCTTTTACGCCCGCCTCTAACCAAATTCCACCACCTTTAATGGTTGGTCTCCTCCACGCAGAATTAACGATCGTGTTATTATAACAAATTGGCTTGCATTGTGGAGAACGATCTCCTGAGTTAGATAATTTTAATGCGTTTGTGTTTGGACTATAAACCAGGTTATAAGAAATGTCCGCTACACAACCAGCTTTTAAATTGATGGCGTCGCCACCAGTTTCGCCTTGGGTATAAAACGTATTCCGTGCAATGATGTAGTTACCGCCTTCCAAATAAATTCCATCTTCTCCTAAGTTATTAAAAGTACAATTCATGATCACCACTTTACCATTGACATTATTTACGAAGTTAATCGCAGGTAGACCCTCACCTGCAGCCGCTTTGTAGAAGCCCAGCTTTACAGATTGTGATTCTTCTGTTGTTACAGCTCCGCAATATTCGATTCTTGTATACAGCAATAATAACTCCTGCGCACTTTTATTGAATAAAATTCCGCCCCAGAGACGTGGGAAACTTTTACCGCTGGGTTTAATATCGTCTGTTACGGTAAACTTAATTTGATTTTGTGCCGTTCCTTTACAGTAGAGATTTCCGTAAACGAGCACTTCCTGTTTCACGGCAGCATTCGCAAACATCACGCTCACACCTTCTTCAATGGTCAGTGATTTTCCGGCAGGAATAACTAAAGATCCTTTTACAATAATTTTAGCGCCGCTTTTCCAAACACCCTGAACTTCGCCGCCTTCAATGGTTTTTTCCCCACTTATTTCATTTGCATTTACAATTACCGGTTCTTCTGCCGGGGTTTCTGTTTTTTTATCCTTTTTGCAGGAGGTCATTGCCATAGATGCTGCAATGAAGATGTACATTAGCTTTTTCATTTTCATAGTTAATTTTTAATTGTTGGTTATTAGTTTAGTTGCTTTGTTTTTAAATTTATACCTGACACCTACCAGGTAGGTTGCTTTTGAATACTCGGAGCGTATGAGTGTTGTATTTTTATCGGAATCCTGGTAAGGTTTATTCACGTTTTCAGGATTTGTATTTTTAATGAACACCGTCACCTTTGCATTGAGTATGTTTTGTGCTTTTATGAAAACACTTAACCCACCCTTAAATTTTTTCTCGGCAGAAAAATCTAACTGCCAGAACCCCTTTTGCCAGAGATCGTTATCAATATATCTTGACACTGTGTAAAGCCTTTCTCCAGTATACGAAAAAGCTAACTGGGCATTCAGACCATTTTTATCTCCCATGTATAGAAGTGAAACATTTCCAACGTTGGCGGACTGACCAAATAACGGGCGCGTCTGTTGTAAGTATATAGTTGAATCCTGGTTGCTTTGTGTTTTTATCCTTGACAATTTATTTGTGGTAATGCTTGAGTTTGTCCATGTGTAATTAAATTTTATTCCCCATTGTCTTTTATATTTTGTGAAATCTAACTCCAAACCGTAGTTGACTGCTTTGTCTGAGTTTATGGGTGAGTATACCTGCTCATGGCTATTGCCCAGATAATCGACAAAACCATACTCAATGGGATTTGTAATGTTTTTATAAAAGAGCCCCACCATTACCTGGTCGAGTTTATTGGCAAAATATTCCCAGCGCAGATCCATGTTGGATGCCACAGCTTCTTTGAGATCAGGGTTTCCAGCTGTTGAATAATCTTCTCCTCTTACGATAAATGGAACAATTTCCTGGAAACCTGGTTTATTAGTGGCTCTGTAATAAGAAGCGCGTAAATTATGGTTACTGGTGAGCGCATATTTTAAATGCAGACTGGGTAAAAAATCCACATAGGTATATTCTTCTGAAGGACGCTTCTCTCCCGCTGGAAACAGCATGCTGTATCCCTGCAAGGTGTTTTCTATTCTCAAACCGCCGATCATTTGAAGTTTCGAGAAATTCGCCTTCACCATTCCGTAATAAGCCAATACATTTTCAGAAGCATCAAAATTTTCAGAAGTACCAACGCTTCCTCTTGGATTTCTTACCGTCCATTCAATGTCACTGTATTTATTCCAGTCAATGCCTTTGGCCGAATAGAATGTAGAATCTTTTGTTCTGTTCGGACTGTTTGCAATGAGTGTATAGCTGTTATAAAAACTTGTGCGTGTTTTAACCCGGTAAAGTCCGCCGCCAGAAATTTCTAATTTTGTTGAGCCTATCTTCGGCGTGTATTTTAAATTTAAGTAGCCCGCCTTATCCGCATCTGTGTTAGACCTCCATCTCCTCGTTGAGCCATCGAAATCAACAAATCCTGGCACCTGTTTAAAGTTATCGATACTGGTTGCGTATTGAATTGTTGCTTCGTCAGGTGTTCTGTTGGAAGCGATGGAATAAACCGCCGACCAGTTTAAAAACACTTTCGGAAAAAGTATATGCTCTCCCTGTAAAGTTGAATTAAAGAGGTTCTGCATGTTGTAACGCATCCTATCAGAATGTGTGCGTGTTTCCAAGCCCTGTTCCGGAGCGTAACTCACACTAAGACTGGTTTCATCGTCGTTTCTTACCTGAGCCGTTGCGTAGTTCACGTCGGCCACGTACAATTTTATTTGGTGGCGTTGATTAAAACGGTAATCGAATTTTCCATGCAAACCATAGTTCTTAACCTGCTCATGAAATATACGGTCTGACAATTCCGTGACAATTGGAAGATTGTTTCCATCGCGTGATAGATCGTCGTCGAACAAGACACTGCGCGTGCCCTTGTTTGTTTGCTGATAATTTCCTGAGAATAGAATACCGAACTTTTTGTTGAAGAACCGATTTCCAATAGTTAAGCCGGCCAAATAGTTTACTGGGATGTTGACAGTGCTAATATCCAGGTTTTTACTGGTAAAATCAGAAGGTACGGCATTGTATCCCTTTGCATTAAGCTCATACGGAGAACTGCGACTAATAGCCGAATGATTAAACGTTTGAAATTTTGTATCTGCAAAAAACTGGCTGTATCCTACCGACCCGTTTGCCTGAAGTAAAAAATTATCGGGTGCGTTTTTCATTACCAGGTTCACAACACCACCAATCGCGTCACCTTCCATATCCGGAGTGATCGCTTTTGTAACTTCAATTCTATCGACAAGATCTGATGGAAAAATATCGAGTGGCACGTAACGGTGTTTATTATTTGTACTCGGAATTTTGATACAGTTTACAAGTGTATAATTGTATCGCTTATCCATACCGCGCATCAAAGCATACTGGGCGCCACTGCCACCACTCTTATCCAGTGTGATTCCCGACATTCGTTGCAAAACATTTGCCACATTGAGGTCAGGAGACATCTCAATAGCCTTTGCACTCACCACATTCATTATACTCGCAGCATCTCTTTCAGTGATCCTAGCGCTGTTCTCTGTTCCAAGGTCCTGCGTCGCAGTAATTGTAATGAGGTCAAGCTCTGACCCCACAATTTCCAAATCTACATCAACAACTATCTCCTCATCGTTACCTACCAGAATTACCTGTCTCTCCTGAATCTGATAACTGACATAACTAAATGAAATGGTGTATTTTCCAGCGCGAATATTTTTCATCAAGTATGAACCATCCAGGCCAGCTTGTACCCCGGCTTTTAATTCTTTGATATACACTGTAGCTCCAACTAGTTCCTCACCGGTTTTAGAATCCCTGACCCTTCCACGGATGCTTGCGGCATTCAAAAACACCCCAGCAAAGAAAAAAGCAAACAAAAGAAGCTGTCTTGTATATGTAATTTTTGTTTTCAGCGATACAAAGTTGCTCCTATTTATAGGCGATTACAATAGTGAGAGTATCCAAAAGCATATGGTTAAAAGCACTAGTTGCTTCAGATCAACGGCTATAAGGCCTGCGGGATGTGCGAATTTTTAAGCCGCCGTTTATTTACGTTAATTTAATCCGGGTTGCTTTTTTTAATTTTACACTTAGCCATTCGTTAATACTTGCGTAACATTAATTTGTCACAACCTCTCTAATTTCATTGTTCTAAAATGAATGGAAGGAAAAACTAGCAGAATAATTATTGCGGATGACCACGCTGTTGTACGAACGGGATTGCAGTTGATTCTGGATGAAACTACAGACTTGGAAATTTCAGAAGAAGCCAGGGACGGGGACGAACTCATCGAAAAATTAAAATTGCAACAGTTTGATCTGGTTATCATGGATGTTTCTATGCCGGGTAAAGACGCGATGAACGCACTATTGGAAATAAATGTGAGCTGGCCCGATCTTCCAGTAGTTATTTTCTCTATGAATCCGGACGAACTATACGCTATCCGCATGATAAAAAACGGTGCACATGCGTACATTAATAAGGAAACAAAACCGAAACAAATCATAGAAGTGCTGCGAACAGTTTTAAATGGCAAAAAATATTTCTTCCCCAATCAACTCCTATTATTGGGAGAAATGGTCTCCAATCCCGAATCTACAAAAGCACTACCGCATCACCTGCTAACCGATCGCGAATCACAAATATTTTCTATGCTCGCATCCGGGATAAGAAAAACAGAAATTGCCGAAAAGCTTGGAATCAGTAAAAACACAATTGGAAACCATCGCAATAATATTATGAAAAAACTGAATATGTCTCTTAATTCAGAATTAACCCGTTATGCCTTACGACATGGAATTATTCACTAAAAAAAATAAAAAAATTCTTTTCTTTTCTTTAGGCATTTTAATGAGTGTTGAACTTTTGCTTTTTATGCTCGCTAAATTAGAGAATGACAACAGCAGTTCTAAATTCGGACACTACCGTGAAAATTCAGGTTTGCTGTTACATAAGGCCAACGATAAGCTAAGTTTTGCTCCCGATTCTTCCGAACAAATTGCAATAAAAGTGCTTGCAGGGTCCACGTTTCAAAATGATCCTTTAAACCAGGTCCGATCACTTCTCCTAATTGCAAAAATTAAGAATCTGAAAGGCAAAACGTCACTGGCCTTAACGCTCTATTCCAAGGCCTATTCTTTAGCAACTTCAAACAAAATAATAAAAGAACAATGCGAATCGCTTCTTAGCATCGGTGAGATCATTTATAAAAGAGGAGAATATGACAATTCATTAGCCTGGTTTTCAAAAGCCGACACCATTGCGCGCGAAAACAAAATAGAACCCTATGAGTCATACGCCATTTATTATCTTGGAAAGTACAATCAAACAAAAGGTCAGTTCGCTCGGGCGAAGATGTACTATCTTAAAGCCCTTGCACTGGCGAGAAAAAGTAACGACGCGCAACAACTTGCTCTCATTCTACCAAGTTTGGGCAAATACTATATCAGTGAAGGAAAACTAAACGTAGCACTCAGTTGTTATCTCGAAGCTTTCCGCATCAGTACAAAGCTAAACGACCAATTGCTTAGTGCTGACGTTTGCAACCATCTCGGCGGCTTGTATCTCCAGATTAACGATTACGGAAAAGCTATGGAGTTTCACAGGAAATCGCTGCAATACCGGCGACAAATGAATTTCCCAGGCGAGTTGGCCAAATCCTACAATAACATGGGTAAGATTTTTCTTGACCAAAATCAATGGGACAGTGCGGTGTACTATTTTGAAGAATCGTTTATGCTTTGTGAAAGTATAAACTACAAAAAAGGAAAAGTTAAAGCTTTAATTAACCTGGGCAAAGTTAGCTCAGAAAAAAATGACTTGGTAGAGGCCGAGCGAAATTTATCAATGGCTTACGGAATTGCAAGTGAATCAGGTTACGACGTTGCCATTGCCGAATCAAGCATAGAGCTAGGTAATGTATACACCCTTTGTGGGAAGCAAGACTCCGCACTAAAATACTACACTGCCAGTCTTCATAAATTATCACGATCTAATTATAACGACCTCTTGTTAAAAACATATCAGGGTTTATTTTCAATTTATAAATTAAAAAATAAACTGGAAGAAGCCATCACCTATCAAACTTTAGTTTTAGAAACGGAAAAAAAACTGCTGGATGTCGAAAATAAAAAACAATTGGCCATTTTGAGTATCACTTTTGATACAGAGCGTAAAGAAAGAGACTATCAGGTACTTCTTAAAGATAACGCCCTCAAGGCCTCGCAGCTGGAAAGCAAAAACACATTCATCGGGCTTATTGTGGCTTTACTTGGTTTCAGTGTTATTTTTTGCCTATACATGTACAACAGACTCTACGTTAAAAAGAAAGCCAACAAACTTCTTGAACAACTTAATCACAAAATAATTTTACAAAACGCTGAACTCGAAAAACTAAACCGGGATCTTGAATACCTGGGTAAGGAAAAAGACAAATTATTTTCTATCATTTCACATGAGTTAAGGAATCCGCTTTACTGGCTTCAAAATCTTGCAGAAGTTCTTTCACGGAAATATCACACCATGTCTCCTGAAAAGGTCAGAAAAACACTTTTAGCACTGGACGAGTCTTCAAAAAATGTCTATCACCTGATGGATAACTTATTACACTGGTCGCGCTCCAAGTTAAACCGGGTGCACCCCCGGAAAACCGAAAACAACCTTTTTACTTTAGTGTCTGAAACCACAGGGATGTATGAGTCTTTTTTTCAACAGAAAGAAATTTCCTTTTACAATGGTTTATCAAAAGATATTTTTATTTATGCAGATGCTGATCTGTTTAGCTGCGTGGTGAGAAACCTTATTTCGAATGCGATAAAATACACACCGAATGGCGGACAGATCAGTATTACCTACCAATTTGACAAGGCCTATGCGACTCTAATTATAAGTGACACCGGTAAAGGCATTTCTGATTCAAATTTAAAAAACATTTTTATTTCCGGAGACGATTTTATTTCCATGCCGGGTCTCATGAAAGAAAAAGGTTCGGGGTTGGGCCTGAAGCTATGCAAAGATTTTGTAGAACTGAATGATGGCTGGATCTGGGTAGAAACGCTTCCTGGGTTGGGAACAAAATGTTTCTTCACCGTACCCGTTTCCACAACTACAACTTTTGCCACTAAAAATTTACAACTGGCGCAAATTCTTAATTAAACAGATTCTCATTTCACTCCAAATAATTCTATTACCACCAAGTTTCTAAAACCAATCTTAATATGTCCGTTCTTATTTCTCTTACTATCTTATTTATCTGCAGCATAGTTTTTTTCTACTTTTACAAAAAAGAAAAGCGAAACAAAAATCTCTTTCCGCAGCAACTCGAGCTGGTAGTGGAATTAATTACAGATCTGCGAAAATCAAAAATTGACATCATCTTATCCAGGAAAGGGGTGGACGACAGCGCGCTGATTTTAAATTTATTGGAAGTAAAAGACTTTATTGAGAACAGGAGAGAATTATCACATGAGAAATATGAAGATTACAAGCTGTTCTTTACCGATGAATCTTATCAGATCCTTGATTTCCGAAAATATATCCACAATAGATTTCTTCCCAAAGACATCCATGAAGAACTAAAACACTTCTACAATACCCACTTTGTAAAAACAGAACCCGAAGGTCCTTACTTTATCATTATTACCGAACCCGGCCAGGAAAATCAAGTTAGTGAGGGATCAAACAGTGGTCCTTTATCCGGCAACGGCGATGCATTTGAATCCTGGTTGGTATTCAGAGAGCATGCCGCCAATTTGCATTTTGTGATCGACCAGTGGATACGCGAAAATGCCAATCTCCGGGATGAGAAGATTCTTGAATTTCTTGACGAGCTAAACTAGATAGATTACCCTTTTTTCTTTCCGTCTTTCTTAACCACTGGTTTAGCAACTATTTTTTTCGGTTCTTCTTTAACCTGCTTTTTGTTTTCAGGCTTTGCCTGCTTTTGCATGCCTAAATGCTTCATAATTGCTTCCTGATTCGAAAGTAAAGTTTTAAGTATTTCTTTTTCTTTTCCCATGATCTTATTTTTAGGTCTAATTTACTTATTATTTACATCACGCAATGTTAAGTCTTTCGGATTGGTAGTGGTGAATTTGACAATTGCTACTTTTTGTAACGTTGCAAAACCGATATTGCTTTTCCGCTATTCCCAGTATTGCTAAAGTAAAGGTTTTCGAAAAAGGACGAAAAACCAACAAAGACGTACGTTGCGGAAAAAAGAACTGTAAAGTTACATGCATTTAGTTTCTTAAACTCACCGTCTGGTGATCCTCATTTTGTCGAGGTTATTTTTGGATTTCACAAAAAAAAGAAACTTTTTTAGTTCGTCGCTAAATTCAGAAAGAGTCGTTGAAAAAAAGCGAAAATAAAAAATAACACCTGCAATTCAATTAAACCGCAGATTATGTTTCTAATAGAAAGAATCGTTAAGAGATGATTAGACATCCTGCGATCAGCTTTTGTGTTTGCCATAGCTCTAATTCTATATTGTTTTGACCGCTAACTAGATGTCAAAAAAGAGACTTGTTCTATCTCAAAACATAATTCTGATAATTTATTCTGCTAAAATTTTGAAAGATACTGTGTAAGCTCCCCCAAAAATAGTACGGTTTAAAAGTAGACAAAAGTTTAACTTTAAAACGTAAAAAAAATGAAAAAGGGAAAATTCAGCACAGAACAAATTGCAAAAATTCTAAAAGAGTTCGAGCAA
>Ga0335394_10000392_pt1 | contig 45774 bp, 30 predicted proteins | sample MAT03_FD_205741 | JGI IMG/M metagenome (GOLD analysis project Ga0335394, IMG submission 205741) | Freshwater microbial communities from Lake Fryxell liftoff mats and glacier meltwater in Antarctica - MAT-03 (spades assembly) (version 2) ... | reverse complement strand
ACAGTAGAAGTGTTTATGACAAAAAATCCTGCATATCCTCCTTGGAAAAGCAGCCTGTTTCTACTGGCTGTGTTTCTTTTGCCCTTGCTGGCAAAGGATGTGCATTACCTTTTTGCCCACAGGCACCACGATCACCACATCCACCACTGCGATGCTACGGGCGTCCATATACACGACCCCGAGCATTATACGCCTGAAAATTGTTCCTTTTGCGGGGTGGTCTACGCCCAGTTTTTCAACGATGCCGTTTCGCCTGCGCTACCCATAGCGGATTTGTTCGCAGCAGGCGCTGAAGCGGGTTACCCCCAAACGCATTCGCCCACGGCCATCCATACCACGCGCCCGCGCGGCCCGCCTGCTGTTTCTTCCTTCTAATCCAATTATTTCTGGTCGTATTTTATTTTATTATTGAGTTTGCTCATCGTTTTCTGTATTGCAGAACACACCGGCAATCCAGCTCAACGCTTTATTAATTAGCGCGTTATGCAATTTCGGCAAATTATTTCCACGATGGTAATCCTGTCGCAGGGCTTAGCCGGCATCTGGGCATATGCCCAACCCTGTACCTTGCAACTAAGCGGGCGGATTCTGGATGCCCAAACCCGTGAACCCCTTCCTTTTGCCACGATTTCCATCACAGAAATCAACAAAGGCACAGTGGCCGACGAAAGCGGGCGGTTTTCCATCCGGGGCCTGTGCCCGGGGGATTACACCGTCGTTTGTTCCATGGTTGGCTGCGACCCTGCCGAACACCAGGTTCACATCGAACAAAATATCAGCCGGGATTTTTTCCTGATAGAAATTGCGATCGAACTCGGTCACATCGAAGTCACCGGAAAAGCCATAGCCCCTGCCAGTACCCAACCACGCCAGGAATTACAGGGCGCATCGCTCGAAGCGGGCAAAGCGCTGGGACTCGGAGAAGCGCTCAAACGCCTGCCCGGAGTTACGACGCTGAACACCGGACATTCCATTTCCAAGCCGGTCATTCAGGGCCTTAACGGCAATCGCATTGTCATCCTCAACAACGGCGTGCGCTTAGAAGCACAGCAATGGGGAGACGAGCACGCGCCGGAGATAGACCCTTTTGTTGCCGGCAAGGTTTCGGTGATCAAGGGCGCGGCCGGGGTCCGGTATGGCGCTGATGCTATTGGCGGCGTGGTGCTGGTAGAGCCGGAACCCTTACGGGAAAAACCGGGCATTGGCGGGCAGTTGGCAATGGGCGCATTCAGCAATGGCCGTACCGGGGTGGTTTCGGCTTCCGTAGAAGGTGCCCTGGGGGGCAAAATACCGTTGTCGGGGCGCTTGCAGGGGACTTTCAAACGAGGCGGCAATGTTCAAACGCCAGATTATTTCCAACGAAACACGGGGTTGGAAGAACTAAATTACTCTTGGGCGCTGGGGCTGAAAAAGGAAAAATTCAATACCGGGCTTTATTTTTCGGTTTTTTCTACCCAACTCGGCATCTTGCGCGACGCACACATCGGCAACCTCACCGACCTGGCCTTGGCCATCGAACGGGGACGACCGCTCAGCGGCGGGGCTTTTTCTTACGAAATAGGCCGCCCGAAGCAGCAGGTGCTGCACGAACTGTTCAAGTGGCAGTTTTCAGTGGAAACCGGCGAAACAAGCAAGCTCCAGATCGAAGCTGCGCGCCAGTTCAACCGCCGTCAGGAATTCGACGCCCACCGGCCTTTCGGCAACCTGCCGGATGAATTGATGCGCCCGCAGTTTGAATTCGAAATTACGACCTATACGCTTGACCTGAACTGGGAACACCGCTGGCTGCCGAATACCAAAGGCAGCATCGGCGCGCAGGGCCTGCACCAGCGCAATACGACCGATTTTGGTGCCCTCATTCCCAACTACACCACGCAAAGCGTTGGGATTTACTGGTTAGAACGCTGGCGGAAATACCCCTCGCCGTGGGAAGTGGAAGCAGGCATCCGGTACGACGCTAAGTTATTGTCTATTGGAACGCAGGGAACAGACACCATAGGACAAGACCTTCAGTTCAGCAATGTTTCAGGAACGGCAGGTGTCATTTACCACTTAGCCGAAGTGGAATTGCGCTTTAATGCGGGGACAGCCTGGCGCGCGCCGCATCCGAACGAATTGTACAGCGATGGAGTACACCACGGCGCAGCGGCCTACGAATTGGGCGATCCAAACCTTCAGGCAGAACGTGCGCTCAATTTTTCGCTTAGCGCGAATTGGACCAAGCCAAAGCAATTTGACGCCACATTTTCCTTCTACCACAACCGGATTTCGGATTTCATTTACCTCGAACCGCAGTCTGTGCCCAAGCTGACCATCCGCGGCGCTTTTCCGGCTTTCCTCTACCGCCAGGCCGATGCCACACTGACCGGGTTCGACTGGACTGCCGCAGTGTTTTTACTGCCGCAACTGGCCTTCGAATCACAAGGTGCCATCTTACGCGCCCGGAACCTCGACGCCGGGGGTTACCTTATTTTTATGCCCGCCGACCGCCTTACGCATGGGTTCAAATACACTTTTGGTCAAGCTGTAGATGAAGCCAAAGAACGACCTTTTGCCAGGTTTGGCATGACGAACGTGCTGCGCCAGACCCGCGTGCCGCAAGGCGATTTAGCGCCCCCGCCCCCCGGCTACACCCGTTTCGACGCCGAAGCCGGTATGACGCTGCACTGGGGCAAAACCCCGATAGAAATCGGACTTTCCGTTTTTAACCTTTTTAATGCACGCTTCCGCGATTACCAGAACCGCTTCCGGTATTTCACCGACGAGGTGGGGCGGAATATTCTGCTGCGCGCAAAAATCATTTTCTAAATCAATTAAAAAACAATTTTATCATGATTCAGTATAAGCTTTTTTCGCTCCCGATGATGTTGGTGTTGTCTTTGTTCACAACGACAATTTTGCTTTCCAGCGCCTGCAACCGCGACGACGACGATAACAATCCAAACGAAGAGGAACTGATTACCTCCGTAATCCTCACGTTTACGACGCCCGGCGGAACCAGCACGGCCTTTTCTTTTAAAGACACCGACGGCGACGGCGGCGCCAATCCGGTAGTCCAGAACATCACGCTGGCTGCTGCGACGAATTACAGTTTAACCGTCCAATTCTTGGATGAATCCAACCCGGCGAATGTGGAAGACATTACGGTTGAAGTAGCGGAGGAGTCGAACGAGCACCTTGTTTGCTTCGGTGTAGAGGGCGGCGTACCACAACCTACGATAGATGATACCGACGGCAACGGCAAACCACTCGGCCTGTCGAGCAAAGTCGTCACGACAACTGCGGGCGCGGGCAAAATCACCGTGAGTTTGAAGCACCAGCCGGATAAAAATGCTGCTACGCCTTGCAGTACGGGGGATACCGATGTTGAGGCGACGTTTAATGTGGCGGTAAATTAGTGTCTACCGACATTTGGTTCCTACAGGACGGACCGACCTGATGAAAATTTGGGATGTCTTATGTTCGCATAACGCAGCCATTCACACCTGTGTCTGTTCTTTAGAGTTCGAGAACAAGGCGTGTTTCGCCCCAAAAACGGGAGTCCCACCGGGCGGGATGACCGATTTTGGGGCGAAACACAACGCAGTTATCGGACTATAAAGACAGACACGAATTAGCGGCGTACAGAAACTGAATCTGTGGAAGCATTGTACCCCGCAAAAATGCCATGGCCATTTTCGATGTTGTTGTAGACGATCACCGGTTCGGTGAACGCGCCGCCGGAGTTGCTCTGCTGCTGATTCAGGGTTTGGTGGAATTTGTAGTATTCTTCTGAAACGGTGCGCAACTCGGCGTAGACCTTACCAATAAGTTGGGATTCCGGGTCGATCTGAACCGCCACCGGAATAACGATGCGGTTGGATTGAAAAGCTTTGTCTTCAAATAAAATGCCGCCTTTAAAATAAGCCAGCACAAAATTATTGTTGATGGAATTGCTGAAAACAACGGCCTGAATAGTAGAGTCAATCAAGGTAGTATCGCCTTCAACCAGTTGAAAAGCAAGAAATTGCTGATAGAGGTTGAGGTGGTAATAGTTCACTTCTTCCGGGAAATCTGCAAAGCTTAATTCCGCATTATAATCATAACGCAAATCGCCGTTTTCGGTCAGCCCCACCATAATATCTGAGAGATTGAAAGAGAGAATTTCGGTCGCTTTCGGTATGCTACTCTGCGCCATGACGGTTTCGAACCCGGGGGCTTCCACCCGGATGGTATAAATGACGTCCTGCTTCGGTTTCAATTCACGGGTAATGTAATGAGGCGTGCGGATCCCCCCTCCTCTCGGCACCAGTTCGAGGGTTTCGATGAAGGCATCGCCCTGATAAATGTCCACCTTCGCGTTGGCGATGTACTCTTCCGGAGACTGGTCGAGTGCGGAACGACTTTTGGAAACCTGCACGATAAAAAACGCGTCTCCCGTAAAATTACAAACCACCACCAGCCGTGGATCGGGGATGTCAAACGGCAACTCAACCGGACGTTCGCAAGTTGCGGCCACCAATGCGCAATAACAAAAAATCGCGAAGAGTAGATTTCGTAGCATCGGGTTAAAATTTGATCGAATAGTTAACCGAGGGCAAAATCGGAATCAGCCACACCTGTACAAACTCCTTCACCGGACGAAGATCGTTGTTTTCATTGATGTATTTGGTTCTGAGGTTGTAATAAAGCGGATTTCTCCGATCATATACATTGTAGACACCTACATTGGCGATATGTTCAAGCTTACCCGTGCGATAATAAAAATTCACCCCGACATCTAAGCGGTGGTAATAGGGCATGCGGTATTGGTTTTTAGAACCGTAGTCGAGCACTTCTACTGGCGGCGGCGGAATCACACCCGGGATTTCAATCCGGTATTGCAACAATGGCAAACTGAAGGCGAAACCAGAACTGAATACCCAATTGGCCGACAATTCGCACCAGGATTTGAGCCGGTGGGTCAACGCAATTTTAAGGTCGTGCCGCCGGTCAAATTTGAATGGGTAGGTGCGCCCGAGGTTGACTTTTTCAAACTGCCGGTCTGTCCAGGACAAGCTGTAAGCGATCCAGCCTTTGGTTTTGCCGTGCCGCCAGTTGAGTAACGTTTCCAAACCATAAGACTGTCCTTCCCCGACGGTCACATTGCGCTCCCAATCGTTCAGGAATAAAGCGCCTTCGGAAAAACTGAGCAGGTTTTCCATTTTTTTATAGTAGCCTTCCACGCTCAGGCTGAGATTGCCGGTTGGCACGTAATCGAAACCCAATTCCGTTTGCCAAGCGCTTTGGGGTTTCACGCGGGCAGTGGCTGGTGCCCAGAGGTCGGTAGGCAAACCGATGTCTGAGTTGGAAAGCAGGTGCAAATATTGTTTAGAAAAGCTAAAAGACGATTTGAAATTCACGGTAGGCAATGCTTGCCAATAGGCCGATAGGCGGGGTTCTGCCGAATGGTAATTGCGGCTCCGCACACTAAATCCGGTGAAGCGGAGTCCGGCGTTCAGCATAAAACGGTCGCTGATGTTGTACTCGTCTTCCACATAAAAAGCGTATTCGATGGCGTCAATCGGGGCGTTACCGGTTGTTTCGGAATCATCCGGAATCCCGGTTGATGAATCGTTGTAAAACAAAATGCCGGGGCGAAACTGATGCTGCGTAATCCCCATGCCGAAGCGGAAATAATGCCGGGTAGAGGGGATCAGGTCGAAGTCAATTTTAGCGCCGAAGTCTTCAATGCCGGAGCGATACCTTCCAAAATCGAAAGAGCGGAACAGGGTTTGATTGTTGGCAGCAATGCGGAGCGAGTCAGAAGTCGAATAATTTACGCCAACGCTCAGGTTGCTGTACGTAAGGGTCGTATTGGCGAAAAGCCGGCTGCTGAAAACGTGGTTCCAGCGCAAGGCTGCGACTTTGTTTCCCCAGTCCAATCCTTCGGAATACGACTGATCAAACAGGTAATCCACCGCTTCGCCGCCTTGTGAAAGCAGCGTCAGACGGTCGGAGCGCCGCCCGAAGTTGTCGTATTCGTCGCTGCCCTGATAATAGCTCAGATAAACGCGGTCTGCATCTGATAATGTAAAATTCAGCTTGGCATTCAGGTCATAAAAATTGTATCCATTGGAGCCTTGTTCGCGGCGCGCGCGCTTTTGCTGTTCGGTAATGGGTCTTATGTACCAATCTAAAAAAGACCAGCGCCCGGAGATGAAAAACGAACTTTTGTCTTTCTGGATCGGCCCTTCAAGGGAGAGCCGGCCACTCAGCGCGCCTAATTCGGCGCTACCGGCGAATTGTTTCCTGTTGCCCTCCTTGGTGCGCACATCCAAAACAGAAGACAACATGCCACCGTATCGCGCGGGGAAACCGCCTTTCACAAAACGGGCGCTGCGCACGGCGTTGGTGTTGAAGATGGAAAACACGCCTGCCGCGTGCGAGATATTGTAGACCGGAACCCCGTCAATCAGGACGAGGTTTTGACCGGGATTACCGCCGCGCACATGAATGCCGCCGACGCCGTCCGTCCCGGTTTGCACGCCGGGCAGCAGGTGGGTGGTGCGGATCAGGTCCGATTCGCCGCCCAGGGCTGGCAGGGTTTGCACCTCGGCAATGCTCAGGATTTCGTCACTCCACGCCAGGCGCCGAGCCTTTTCGGAGGAATCGTTGGCGACAACCACCACTTCGGGCAGGGCAACCAAGCCTCTCAGTGCAATATTGACCTGCTGATCCGATTGCAAGGCAATGCGCTGTGCCTGCGATTCGTAGCCGGTGTAGGAAAACAGGATTTCCGTTTCGCCGACGGGCAGGGTCAGGCTATAAAAGCCATATTCGTTGGTGGTGGCACCGCGGTTACTCCCCACCACATAGACGTTGCCGCCAATGAGCGGTTCGCCGCTTTCGGCATCTTCCAAAAAACCGCTTAGCGTAAACCGAATATTGACGGGCGTTTTGGGTGGATCCACTTTGTATAAAGCGACGATGCTGGAGTTGATGACCCGGTAGCGCAAAGGCGTTTCGCGCAGTAAAATATTCAGCGCCTCGCTGAGCCGGTAGCGGCGCAGGCGCAGGGTAATGTTCTTTTTGGGAAGGATATCGTTGCTAAAGGACAGGTTAACGCCGGGCTGGCCGGAGAGCTGATACAACGCCTCTTCCAGTGTCGCATTTTTGAGCACGAGGTTGACCTTTTGCTCCAGCGGATTTTGAGCCAGTGCCGGAGCAATCCAGTAACATACGCAGATGATGGAGAAGAGTAATTTTTTCATCCCGGTCAAAACAGCCAAATGTGGTATTCAAAGGTAAGGGATTTCAACAGGATTGCAACGTAAAAAAATGGGGATACGCCGACAATTGCATTAAAAATATTTTCAACTTTGAACGTTGCAGTGCATTCTTGTAGGTTTCAGGGATACGTACAACTTTTATTCCCACTCTTTTAGTTTTTTTATGCAGGCTTCCTTTGGGAGCCAGGGGTTGAATTGCATTTGTTCTGTGAGTAAGTTTCTCGCAGCAAGTCTGTCAAAAAATCCAGCTTCAAGAAAACGATCAAACAGCCAAAGGATGCCGTGTACTTCCAGTTTTTGATGTTCACATGCTTTGCGGAGTAGTTTGTCGTTGGTTAAAACCATCGCTGGTAATTTTTCCATCCAATATAAGACCGTTTGATCGGCAAATGACAAACGCCTGCTGGTTTGAAGCAGCGATATTTTCGTAAAATTAGGCGCATTCAGGTGCTTGATGGTCAACCGTTCTGTCGAAACATAAGGCAATAATGCCGCCTGCTGTTCAGGGATAAGTTCATCGAAGACTTCCTGTGTGGTAATGATGTCAAATTCAAGGGCAAATAACAAAGAGACCAGTTCAAAAGCGGTTTGGAGCACCGCAACAATTCGCAATGCTTTCTTGTCTTCAAGCAGACACTATCCCCGGCAGGCATCTAACGCAAAATTCCATTAACTTTGCAACTTGAGAAAAAACGCAACCACCCTATGAAAATGAGATACTTATACACAGCTCTGCTCTTAGCCCTGTCTTGGTTTGCCGCTAAGGCGCAAATGTGGAACGGCACAGACACGCTCTATGGCAACGAATGGATCCGCTACGACCGGCCTTATTTCAAAATTGCCGCAGCCGAAGACGGTCTGCTGCGCATTCCTTATGAAACGCTGACTACACAGGGCATTCCAGCGGATGCGACCTTCCGCTTGTATGCCTTGGGCCGCGAAGTGCCGCTGTACCTCAGCAACCCTTCCGGCACGCTTGCTGCCGGCGATTACCTGGAATTTTTTGGTAAAAAAAACCGCGCCGAACTCGATCGGCACCTCTATAAAAATCCGGACACCGAGTTGTTCAACCCTGAATTCAGCCTCATTACCGACACGGCTTTCTATTTCCTAACCTGGGATATTGCTGCCCCACAAACGCCCCTGCGCTACCAGAATGCCCCCAACGACCTGAACAACCTGCCCGTCAAAGAGGCCTGGTTTTGGCACGAAGAAAAGTTGGTGGGTGCGGCAGCTCTCCAGAAACAAACCTTTTCACAGGGGTTGGCTGAGTCGGCTTTCCTTGCCGGGGAAGGCTTCGGTTCGGCTTCCGCCAATACGCATACCGTTTCCATCCAACCTAAATATTTTGTCCCTAACGCCGGAGTGGACGCCCGCTATGATTTGCGACTTTTTGCTGGCAACAATACCCACAACCTCAAAATCACCATCAACGGCACCGAGGTTTATACCAATGCTTTCAACGGCTTCCGGTTAGTCGCCCCGGTTATCGCCAAACCTGCCGCCAATTTGGCTGCAACGGAACAAATTGTCATCAACGGCGCGGCTTCTACCGACGACCGGTATTCCTATTCCGTCGTGAGCCTGCGCTACCCCCGTGCGTTCAACTTCGACAACAAAACCGCTTTTGTTTTTGAAATTCAAGGCAACGGCGCTGAGCAATATTTAGAAATTGAGAACTTCAATGCGGGTACATCAGATCCAGTGCTTTACGATATGAGCAACCGCCTGCGCCTTGTCGGCAATGCAGAAAACGGCATCATGAAATTCAAACTGCCAGCTGCTTCCGGCACCCGTAACTTAGTGTTGATCAACGCTGTTTCCGGATACCGTACCATAACGACCCTGCGCCCGGTGACGTTCACAAATTATTCCGCTGCCGACGCGCAGTTCATCATCATCTCCAACGCCCGCTTGTTCAACGACGGCCAGGGCGGCGACTTGGTGGCCGAATACGCCGAATACCGCAGTTCCTCAGTTGGTGGCGACTACCGCACGGTGGTGGCAGACATTGCGCAGCTCTACGACCAGTTTGCTTATGGCGTTCCCCGCCACCCGTTGTCCATCCGCAATTTTGTCCATTTTGCTAAAAAAACATGGAGCGATCCGCGCTACGTATTGCTGATCGGCAAAGGCCGGGAATACGCTGCCGTGCGCAGTGCAGGCGCTTTGGCATCGGCAGGAAACAGCAGTTTTTTAATCCCTACATTTGGTGTCCCCGGCTCGGACAACCTCCTTGTAGCCAGCAATTACAGCATGGTTCCGGCGCTCCCGGTCGGGCGCATTCCTGTAGAAACGCCTGCGGAAATACGCCTTTACTTAGACAAAGTGCGCGCCCACGAAGCACCGTTGGGCCAAACGCCTGCGGAAGACCGCCTGTGGCGCAAGCAGGTCATCCACCTTGGCGGCGGGGGCAGCGTGGCAGAACAAACCGACATTCGCAACAAATTGAACAACTTGAAGACTGCCTTGGAAAACAGCGATTATGGCGCGAGCGTCTCTTCATTTTTCAAAACCAGTCCTGACCCCATCCAGTATTCGCAGTCGGAGGCCATCTCCAACCGCATCAATGCAGGCGCTTCCATCGTCACCTTTTTCGGGCATTCCAGTTCTGGTGGCTTTGATTTCAGCATTGATAACCCGGCTGTTTACCAAAACCAGAACCGCTATCCCCTGATCATCTCGCTCGGGTGTTTGTCGGGTGCCATTCACCTGCCTGGCAAAAGCGTGGGCGAAAGTTTTATATTTCAGGAAAATAAAGGCGCGTTGGCTTTCATTGCCTCGGTGGGTTTGGGGGCGGTCTCTTCCCTGTATGCTGTGACGAATCAATTTTACGCCGAAATTGGCCACGAAACTTACGGAAAAGGCATCGGCGACGCCCTCCAACGCACCCTTCAGTCTTTTGACAATACCGGCGGTATTTTTACCCGCGCCCTCGTGCAGCAATACACCCTGAACGGCGACCCCGCACTGGTGTTGTCGCCATCAGAAAAACCCGATTTTTTTGTCAACAGCGACAGCCCGAAATTCGAGCCGGAAGCCATCAACGCACAAATGGACAGCTTCGATTTTCACTTCAACCTGCTCAACGCGGGCAGGGCTTCTGTGGATAGTGTGCAGGTGCTGCTCCGGCGCACCCTGCCCGGGAATATTGAATTTGATGTGGCCAAAATAAAAGTGCCCGCACCGAAATACGAAAACAGCGTTGTGCTCCGGATGCCGGTTCTGGGCAAATTGGCCATCGGCGAAAACCGCTTCCGCATCACCGTGGATCCCGACAATGCCATTGCCGAGACGCCCGCTCCGGAAGCCGAACAGAACAACGAATTGCGGAACAATTTTGGAGAAACAGGCATTGCCAAATACATTTTCGACAACGGCGTCAGCATCGCCTGGCCGCCAGATTTTGCGATCGTCGGGCAGACCCCCGTGCAGTTGTACGCCTCCACCGCTGATGTTTTTGCCTCCGAACGCAATTATTTGATGGAAATAGACACCACGGAATTTTTCAACAGCCCCCAGGTGCGCCGCACCACCATCCGCCAAAAAGGCGGCCTGCTGCAATGGACGCCTGGCGTGAACTGGCAGGACAGCACCGTCTATTACTGGCGCGTCAGCCCAGATACCTCCGGTGTGCCGGGCTATATCTGGAGTACGGCTTCGTTTATCTACCTTAATGGCAGCCCGGAAGGCTGGAACCAGTCGCACTTCTTCCAGTTCAACGACAATGCCTTTGAAAATATGGAATTGCCGGAAACTACCCGGGCGTTTAAGTTCTTAGACGATGTAAAAACCATCCGGGTGATCAACGGCGTTTATCCCGGCGTTTGGCCAACCATCAACATCAACAACGATCCATACATCTATTTGCCCTGGGACAACTACATTAGCGGAGGGTTGAGCATTACCGTACTTGATTCTCTGAGTGCTGACCATTGGCGCAATAATCCGCCGGGGGAATACGGGAGCAGCATATCACCCTGGGCCAACAACTGGGCTTCTTACCCTTTTTCTACCCGAACTCAGGCAGGGCGGGAGCTGGTGCTGAATTTCCTGAACAATGTGGTGCCAAGCGGCAATTACGTGCTGATTTATTCCATCCAGAACGGTGCCAACAGCAGTTACAAGCCAGAAGATTGGGCCGCCGATTCCCTAACGCTGGGCACCAATCTTTTCCAGCTATTAGAACAACAGGGTGCCACGCAAATCAGGACAACTGCAACCCCCGGCGTGGGCGCGAGGCCGTATGTGTTTTTCTATAAAAAAGACGACCCCGACTTCGCCCCTTTTGAAAAAATGGTGTCCAATGGCGAAACGATTGAGGAAGTATTACCGATTGAAGGAATCTGGAACAACGGCGGGGTTCGCTCCCGCCAGATAGGCCCTGCACGCCAGTGGAATGACCTGCACTGGGCACTTGACAAAGTTGAACCCGAAGACGAATATTCACTTGGCCTCTACGGCATTCGGACAGATACCACGCAGCAATTGCTTGCGGAAGGGCTTAGGGTTCGGGATACCAGCCTTGCCTGGATTAATGCAGCCGAGTATCCCTACCTGCGCCTTGAATTTAAGGCTGCGGATACCTTATCGCGCTCCTCCCCGCAGCTCCTCCGCTGGCGCACCACCTACGAAGGTCTGCCCGAAGCGGCCCTCGACCCAACGGCTTATTTCCGATTTCAGCGTGACACCGTGCAGCAAGGCGAACCCATCACCCTGCAAATTGCTGCGCGCAACCTCAGCGATTACAATATGGACAGCCTGTTGGTGCGCTACGTACTCACCGACGATGCCAACAACCTGCTCTCCCGCAGCATTCGGGTGAGACCCTTGCCGGGGAAAGATACGCTGGTGATCAGCCTGCATATTGACAGCCGGAATTTGCGTGGCCGCCAAAAACTCAGCATCGAAATCAATCCGGACAACGACCAGCCAGAATTATCCCACCATAATAATATTGGATTTTACGAATTTTTTGTGGAACGCGACAAACGCAACCCGCTGGTGGAAGTCACCTTCGACGGCACGCCGATCATGGATGGCGACCTCGTTTCTGCCAAACCCTTTATCGCTATTTCGCTGCGCGATGAAAACCCGTTCTTGGCCTTAGCCGATACTTCGGTGCTGAAGCTGCTGCTGCGCTACCCCGACGCGACCGACGTGACGGAAATCCCGTTCAGCGATCCCCGGGTACGCTTTATCCCCGCAGACGCTTCGGATCTGACGCGCCAAAACCGCGCTTCAGTAGAATTTATGCCGCATTTCCTGCAATCCGGCACGTACGAACTCACCGTGCAGGGCCGCGACGCCACCGGAAATGCCAGCGGGAATTTGGATTACCGCGTTGCTTTTGAAGTGGAAACGGCGGCGAAAATCTCCAATGTATTCAACTATCCGAACCCGTTTTCCACGTCCACGCAATTCGTCTACACCCTTACCGGGGAAGAGCCGCCCGCGCAGTTCAGCATCCGCATCATGACGGTATCGGGCCGGGTGGTGCGCGAAATCAGCCAGACCGAATTAGGGCCGATGAAAATCGGCACCCACCGCACCGACTTCGTTTGGGACGGCACCGACGCTTTCGGCGACCGCCTCGCCAATGGCGTTTACCTCTACCAGGTTTTCGCACGGGATGCACAGGGCAAAGATTATGAAAAGTATGACAATGGAACGGATGGGTATTTTAGGAATGGGGTGGGGAAGTTGGTGATTTTGAGGTAGGGGGGATTTTTACCAAGGCTCCATACTGCCGCGAGGCTCCGGCTCCGGCCTCCTATTAAACGGGCTTTGCCCGTTCCCTCCTGTTCGTTAACAAGCTTGTCTAAGGGTCGCTGAATTAATAAGTGTCGCTTTCTCCGGGCAAGGCATTTTGATTCTAATCAAGGCGGGGGTTTCCCGACCTTAGCCATAGCTAAGGGAGGTGGTTCCCCAGGGCAGAGTAGGAGCAAAAGACCTCCTGGAAAAGTGGACAGTTATTATTTCAGCGACCCTAAACACTAATTTATTCTACCTATTTGCCACATAGACACATGGAAACTGTCATATAACTGCATGATTTTCGCTATTTAAGAAATACCGCCACGCAGGCATTACCTGTACCGTCTTACCCTCCACTCGTATTTCCTCTGATTTGTCCCAGGTCAAAATTTGTCCTTCCGGCAAATCAAGGAATTGCAGGGCGGCTGCCAATCCTTTTATCTCCCGCGTCCGGGTAGCAGGCTCGTGGAAATCAAGACAAACGTTGGTTGGTTGCCCATTTTCCCAGTAAAAATCCACCTCCTGTTTTTCAAAAAAATAATGGGGGCTTAGGCCTTGCCGACGCAGGTGCAGGAAAGCAGCGTTTTCAAGTACCCGGCCTTTGTCTTCGCTGATGCTCATGGCATATTTGAATGCTGGATCAATCGTGTAAAATTTACTCGGATTGACTGCCTGAACTCTTGCCGAACGGTTCCAGATGTTCGCCCTGAATAGCACAAAGGCTTCCTCTAAATGCGATACGTAATCGAAAACCGTATTTTTTCCAATAGCATACCCCTGCGATTTGAGGTCATTAAACACCTTATTGATGCTGATGGGGTTTGCCAGATTTTGCAGAAAAAACTTCAGCAGGTATTTCAACAAAGCGGGCTGTTTCACGGCAAACCGTTCCGTCAAATCCCGGTAAAGCATCAGATCAAGGTATTCATTGATCGTCTGACGATGGAGGTTTTCAGGCAGAAATATTAGTTCTGGGAATCCCCCCTGATTCAACCAGCGGTCGAACCAATGCAAAATCATAGCCTGCCCCTTCGATGTTTCTGTGTTGACGGCAATGTTGCTGAATTGCAGGAACTCGCCGAAGTTTAAAGGAAATACTTCAAAAGGCAGGGTGCGTCCGCGCAATGCCGTTGCTAATTCCCGGCTCAAAAGTTTTGACGATGACCCGGTTAGGTAAATCCGGCAGTTTTCGTTATCAAATAAGCGTCGGACGAATTTTTCCCAATTGGGCACTTCCTGGATTTCATCAAAAAAAAACCAGATTTGTTTATCCCGATTTTCCGGATACAGTTCGAAGTAAGCCTGAACCAGCCCATCCAGCTCCTCTAATCGTAGCGGGAAAAGACGATCATCCTCAAAATTCAGATAGACCAGCCTGTTTGCAGCTACTTGTTTGCGCAACGCACGGATGATACCGAACAAAATATGCGTTTTCCCGGTACGGCGAGCGCCCAGCAGCGATACAATCTTAGGCACATCAATCGGTATCTTCAATGCGCGGGGCTTCACATCCATCAGAGGCTTTTCGATGAAATCGGCTATAATTCTTTTAAAAACGATTTTTTTATCCATGTTTTGCCTTTAGTATAAAGACAAAAATAGTAAATTTTGTCTTTATACGGGAGACAAGATTGATAAAATTCATCTATTTACCACCCGGTTCACTGCCTCACCGGCGAAGAGCCGCCTGCGCAATTCAGCATCCGCATCATGACGGTATCGGGGCGCGTGGTGTGCGAAATCTCGCAAGCCGAATTAGGGCCGATGAAAATCGGCACCCACCGCACCGACTTCGTTTGGGACGGCACGGATGCTTTCGGCGACCGCCTCGCCAATGGCGTTTACCTCTACCAGGTTTTCGCACGGGATGCGCAGGGCAAAGATTATGAAAAGTATGACAATGGAACGGATGGGTATTTTAAGGAAAGGGGTGGGGAAGTTGGTGATTTTGAGGTAGGGGGTGTTCACTTCTCCTCAAACAACGCATTCATCCCCAAAGATTGGTGCACCAGCGATTGCGCGTACGCATTTGGGGTGATCCCGAAAGTGGAGATGAAGGTAAGCCAGGTTGCTTTTTTCGTTTTTGTGACTTCTCTAAACAGGCCGATTTTTCGTTGCAGGTTTTCCGCATATTCCTTATCAATGGTAAAGGACTTGATGGAAAATTTCATCTCGCAGAGGTTCACAACCTGATCTCTTCGGTCAATAACGAGGTCAATCTGCGCTTTTTCGTCGCCATTGCTGCCCGACCATGCGGACGACTGCGTTTGTACACTGCTGATGCCCAGGGCATGTTTAATTTGCCGGAGATGGCACAGGCAAACCTGTTCAAAAGCATAGCCACTCCAGGCGCGTATTTCCGGCGTGTCTGAGCCTTTAAGCCAAAAATTTTCATCGCGGCTATTTTCTTGAATGAATTTCAAATAAAACAAGGAGTAAAAGTCGGAGAGCTGGTACAGGGCGTTGTTTTTTAGCTTGCCAAAACTATTATACCGCCTGATGAAATTGCTTTCTTCCAATTCCTTCAAAACCAGGCTTGTATTGCCGCCATCGGGTAATTTTGCTGCTTTGAGTAAGGCTTTCCGATCGAGTCCCTGAGCTTTTTTAGCAAGGGCTTCAATAACAGCAATATGGCGATCTGCTTTATTAAACAAAGAATTGTAAAGCTTTTCAAACTCCGAGCGCAGGCTGCCCCGTTGTGTAAAACAAAGGTCATTAATGTTTTGGGTAGCACTTTTACGCGGATCAATGGCCTCCAGATAGAAAGGAATGCCCCCGAATACCATATACAATTGAAGCAATTGGTAGCGGTCAAACCCCGGTAATTTTGCCTGAAAAAAAGCTTCGCACTCGGCCAGCGTGAAAGGTTCAAGCGCGATGCGGTGTGTGACGCGGTTGTACAACCCGCCGGTGTTGTTGATGAGTTGATTGATCATCCAGGAAGCCGCAGACCCGCAGACAACCAAAATAATATCTGTTCGGGCACTCGCCCAACTGTTCCAAAAATGTTCTAATGCTGAAATGAACAGGGAATTTGGGGTGTCTAACCAGGGCAATTCATCCAAAAACAGGATTTTTTTACCCGACGCCGGTAAGGTTTCGAGGGCGGTGGTCAACTGCTGAAGTGCATAAAACCAGTCTTTTGCTACTGGCTTGTCTTCAAACTGGGGAAAATGCCGAACCAATGCCGCATGGAAATTGACCAATTGATGAGCGGTTTCCAAGTTGGCTATACCGGTTAGTTGGAACGCGAACCGGCCTTCGAAGACAGAACGGATCAGGAAGGTTTTGCCTACCCTGCGCCTGCCATAAACCGCCACAAAGACGGACCGATCGAATGATTCCATTGACTTCAGCAAGGCGGTTTCTTCCTTTCTTCCAGTGATTTTCGCCATGATTCGTGCTTTAATCTGGCGTAAATGTACAAAAAAAATGCGTTTCCGCCAAAAAATGGCTTATTTTTTGGCGAGAATTCGTGGGTTTTAATTTGGGTAATCCGGGGGGCTTGCCTTCGTATAGGACGGGACGGATGCTTTTGGCGACCGCTTGGCCAACGGCGTTTTCCTTGCATTTGTTCAGGCAATGTCTTGTTAATAGGTAACATTTATCATTATTTTCGGTGTCCCGATAGTTATGAAGCGCAAAAAATGGCTCTGTGCATATTTCGGGCGGTCTGCCCGCCCCGAACAAACGCTAAGATTTGACCAATCTTAAAGATTTGTCAAATCTACCTTCCTTCTTCACAACAATCCCTTTCTCTCCTTGTTAAAAAGGCCGAAATCACGCTGCATGGAAAAATTTACCGGACAAGGCGCGGGGGAATTATCGGCCATTGACACGGACCGCATCATCGAAATGGCGTGGGAAGATCGGACGCCTTTTGACGCCATTGAAGCCCAGTTCGGGTTGAAGGAATCCGCCGTGAAAGCGCTGATGAAGCAGACTTTGAAGCCCGCCAGTTATGTCCGGTGGCGAAAGCGCGTAGAGCACTGCAAAACCAAACACACCGCCACGCGGAACGACCACATCAGCCGCTTTAAAAGCAAGGCTCAGCGAGCCATCTCGCAGAACAAAATATCCAAAAGATAATGAGTAAAACGTATCTGTTTGCCGGCGCGTCCAGTGCCATCGCCGTTGAAACCGCAAAGTTGCTGCAAGCGGAAGGGCACACCGTCATTGGCGTGAGTACCAAACCCGATCATTCAATTTACGACGATTGGCACCAAATCGAGGCTTATGATTTTGGGAACTTCCCGGCGGTTGTGCCCGCCATTGACGGGTTGGTCTATTTCCCCGGAACCATTAATTTGAAACCGTTTGCGCGCCTCACGGCTGCTGATTTTAATCGGGATTTATCCATCAACACTTTGGGCGCTGTGGCTTTTGCACAGGCTTATTTGGGCAACCTGAAGCAATCCGTTAATGCTTCTATCGTTTTCATCAGCACCGTTGCCGTGCAGGTAGGCTTGCCCTTCCACGCTTCCGTTTCCATGGCAAAAGGGGCACTCGAAGGCCTGACCAAAGCCTTGGCAGCGGAACTGGCACCAACCATCCGGGTCAATTGTATCGCGCCATCTTTAGTCAATACGCCGCTGGGGGAAAAATTCATCAATACGCCGGAAAAAATCGAGCAAATGCAGAAAAGAAACCCGATGCGCAAAGTAGGCGAACCTGCGGATGTAGCGCAGGCGGTTGCTTTTTTATTGTCTGAAAAATCGGCGTGGATCAGCGGGCAGATTATGGCAGTGGATGGCGGAATGGGGACGATCAAAAATTGAGGGGTATGCCCAAAACACCGGCCATAAAAAAGCAAAACTTGCCGCAGAAAATTTGCCCGGCCTGCCAACGCCCTTTTTCCTGGCGGAAGAAATGGGAAAAGAACTGGGAGCAGGTGAAGTATTGTAGTGAACGGTGCAGGGGGAATCGCAAAACAGCGTAAATCCGTTTCTATGTATGAACAAAAGGCCTACAACTGAAAAATTACTAGTAACTTCGCAGCCATACTACTGGACATTTTTTTCAACATGACGTTTACTAAACTTTAAAAGTTTAGTAAACGTTGCTCCGTTTCCTTCTGATTCTTAAAAATGTCCAGTAGTATGCTTCGCAGCACTCAGTAATTATCAGCAACATGATAAAATCCGTAATACTCAAAAATTTCATGAGCTATAGCGAATTCAGAAGTGGTGAATTTGCAGCAGTAAATGTTATTATTGGCAAAAATGATACTGGGAAAACGGGCTTGCTTAAACTGCTTTATGCATCTGCAAAAACTATTGATGTTTATAGCAAGCGAAAACAAAATGAGGATGTAAACTTAAAAAAGCTGATTGCCGAAAAACTTTCAGATACTTATCAACCTGGCAAAAAAGGGTTGGGGGAATTAGTTAGCAAAATCACCAAAGAGAAGCTTTCTGTTGATATTGAGTTCAAACATGTAAGATTGAATTATGAAGACAGACTACATTTTTCTTTTGGTGAATCCACTACGAACACAATTGTGGATTGCCAAGAAAACATAAATACCATTTCAGAAAATTTTCGCTGCCTTTTTATTCCTGCTAAGGAAGTCCTTACTTCCTTAAAAGCAATCCGAGCCACAAGAGACAATTTGCATATGCCTGGCTTTGATGATACCTATATTGATTTAATAAGGGCATTGGTAATTCCTACTCAAAAGGGGAATATCACAGAAGAACTGAAAGATGTCAACAGAAGATTAGAGACACTTTTTGAAGGACAAATAGAACAACAAACAGACGATGATTTTCTTTTCAAAAAAGGAAATACTGAATTCCCAATGCAACTGACAGCTGAAGGGGTAAAAAAAATAGGCATACTTACCACATTAATTCGGAACCGCCAGTTAAACGCAAATTCTGTTTTGTTTTTAAATGAACCAGAAACAACGCTTCATCCAGAGGCAACAAGAGAGTTGGTTGAAATGCTAATGCTAATGGCAAAAGCAGGCATACAGATTTTTGTAGCTACACATAATTACTTTGTTCTTAAACAAATGCACCTGTCAGCCAGACGAGATGACGTTGCTACCAACTGCTACTCACTAACCCGAGAAAAAGGCAGGTCTGTTGAATTCACCGTCCATGATTTGAAAGAAGAGTTTCCTGAAAATCCAATTTCTGATGAAGCAATAGAAATGTCCGATGAAGAAGTAAAATTAGATTTAGGAATTTAATCTTATGGTTATGCCGGGATTCACTGAAAGTAGTATTACCCTTAATTTTCCTGATACAAATTTTTTCCACTTCTCAGATTGTGGCGGATATACTGTCCTATCAGGAAATCATTTTAAAGAAATGGATGCTTGTTGGTTTGATGCAAGCGCTAATTTATATTGGCTGATTGAGTTAAAAGATTTTTCACTGGCAACTTTAACTACACCTGAAAACATTGAAAATAAATCATGGGATATGGTCAAAAAAGCAGTGGATAGTTTATGTATGTTTCTTTCAAGTAAACATGCCTATCTGTATGCAGCAAATCTAAATCCTTGCTTTAATGCTCCTCCTCCCAACAACACAACGCAATTCAAATTTATTATAATTGTTCATTGTGACGTATCACAAAAAGCTGACGTTCAACTAATCAATGAAAAGTTTAAAAGCAAATTTAAATCTTATGCTAAACTTTTTGGAATCACGCACTATACAGTTGTTGAACATTCCAGCGCGGTAAAAATCATTCCAAATAATATGGTTCAATAATTCAAATCACTCTCGAAATCATACCAGTAAACACAAAAGGCAATTTGACCCATTTGAATCTATTTTGCTGCTTCCATCACCCGCCTCATTCCTTTCAGCAACCCATCTCCCCCCACCCCTTCCAACAACAGCAGCGCAAAATTATCCGCCAAAATCTCATCCGGATGGATAATGTAATTGGTATTGTCGCCAATTTGCGCATAAAATCCTTTTTTCTCCCCTTCCAGCAACGTGCTGCTGCCATCCGAACGACTGAGCACCACAAAAGTCCCGTCCGACTTTTGGCGGATGGCGTATAAATCGAATTGCAGGTAAGGAAAAAACGCGCGGATGCCAGGGTTGAACGCCGGATAGCGCGACCGGATCAGGGGGATGGCCTGCACGTCGCTTCGAGTGGGGTGTGGCAGGCGGATGGCGTACGCCACGTTGATGCCGTCGGGATTGGTGAGCAGCAATGCTTCTAATTTAGGTGGGAACCGCAAGGCTGCACGTCCGCCTGGCAAGGGTCGAAAACCAATGAGCGCATACAAATCCCGTCGTTGTTTGGGATGGTAGCGCGAATAGATGTGGAACAATTCGTGCAGCATGACGCGCAGGAGTTCCGCGCGGTTCGGTTCCAGTAAATCGCTTTGGGGGATAATGATGTTGCGTTCCCGCGTATAAAAAACGGAAGGCCCGTAGTGTTTTCCAGGCGTCTTGATCAAGCCCAGCGTATCCGGAATCAAGTCCGGTGATAATTGGCTGCAAAGCCGGAACGCTTCGGCCAACACGTCTTTTAGCAGCGCTTTTTCGGTTTCAGTGAACGCCCGCACGTCGTCCTGCAAATAAAATCGGTATTCCTGCAGAAAGGTCTCCCGGGTGCGCTGATGCGCTGAAATGAACTTCAACTGGATCGCAATATCCAACATGCTGATCGCCTCAAAAAAATGCTCTGTATCGTCTTTGACAATGGCTTTGGCCGCCTGCAGGCTGTCCATGAACAGGAGTTCGCAGTCGGAGTGCGTTTCTTCGACTACGGGCGACTGGCAAGACATGCCCAAAAAGGTCAGGATAAACAAAAATCCGAACAGGCGCATGAAGATAGCGTTGGTGGTTTTAGTGGTTTTAGTTTACCGCATAAGCGGATGACACGGAGTTTCACAGAGTATGAGGGAGTCTCACGGAGGGGGCTTAACTCCGTGAGACTCCCTTTACTCCGCGAGACTCCGCGCGATATTGGAGTCCACGGAGAATACCCCAATGGACTCTCGCGTGCCTTGCTCCCGAATGCCAAATACAGACACTAAATAACATGAGCCATCTCCAAAAATCAGAGATGGCTCATGCATTCAGATCGCAAACCGCGTCCTTATTTTTTCACCAGATCGTACGTAAACCGCAGCATTTCCATGATGGGATTGCCGGTTTCCGGTTCGTTGTTCTGGAGCAAAATGTCAATGTCAATCGTTTCGTTTACCTCTTTTTCCGTGCTGTCGAATACGATTTTGATGGATCCTTTTAGACCGGGTTTAACCGGTTTGGTCGAGTAATCCACTGTTGTGCATTCGCAGGCCGTTACGGTTTCGATCACCAGATCCACGGTACCCCGGTTGACGAATTCGTAAGTATGATACCGCTTTTCGCCTTTTTTTACTTTGCCAAAATCCACATAGCGCTTGGTGAACTGCATCACCGGAACGCCTTTAATGCTTTTGTTTTTGCGGCGCGCCAGCGAAGACCAATCCGAAATTTTGACGGTATCCGCAGCCACCGGGGCTACGGTGATGGCCGGCGCTTTCACCAGCGCATTTTTACCTTTCGGCTGTTGCTTCACCTCGGGTTGCTTGCGCAGGCGGGTGCTCTTGATCGTAATGCTGGTTGGGCCGGCAGTGATCTTGAACTCCGTGCGGCGGTTGATGGCGTGTGCAGCTTCTTTCTGCTCGTCGTTGGTCAACTTGTTGATGTATTCTTCGGTCAGCACATCCCCAGCTTTAAGGTATGGAAACTGCGCCGCAAATTTGGCAGTTACGGTTTTGGGCACGGTTTCGCCGTAGCCTTTCGCTTCGATGCGGTCGCGGGCAACGCCATTGCGCACCAACCAGCGGCGGGCAGATTCTGCACGGCGTTGGGAAAGATCCACGTTGTAGGTATCAAGCCCCCGATTGTCCGTATGCGAACCCAGTTCAATTTTCATGTCCGGGTACTGCGTCATCAGCTCCTGAACGACCGTGAGATCGCTTTCCGCTTCTTTTTTGATCACGTCTTTATCGTAATCGTAAAGGATGTTCTCCAACAAAATCGGGGTTTCGTTGGTGATGGTATCGTATTCCGGCGGCACCGGTTTTGCTTTCAGGAAGAAGCGGTGTTCGAAGGTTTTGGAATCTTTCAGTCCCGCTGTATTGATCCGGGTAGAATCCGGGTAGTAGCCTTCTTTGCTGGCAACAATCATGTAGGGTTTGTCCAAGCCCAGACCGAAATCGAGGCGGTTGCCTTTTTCTCCTGCGGTTTTAGACTCGGTCGTGCCGCGCATTTCATTGGTCATTTCCACCAACTGCACGGTAGCGCCGGTGAGCGCTTTTTTGCCTTCGTCAAAAATCCCTACCACCAGATCTGCGTACAACCGAGCGATATTGAAGCTATAGATGTCGTCGCAGCAGGTTTTGCCATGAATGGAACGACTGCCCCCCGGACGGTTAGACGTCAGAAATCCGGTATAACCTTCCTGGTCAATGTAAAAATCGAAGTCGTCCACACTGGTGTTGTAGGGCTTGCCCATGTTTTTAGGCTCGCTCCAGGTGGAGCCGTCCCAAACGCTGAAAAACACATCAAGCCCGCCGATGCCCGGGTGGCCGGTTGAGCTGAAATACAGCGTACCGTCTAAGTAATGCGGTGTAATTTCATCGCCAACGGTGTTAACTTTTGGTCCCAGGTTCACCGGATCCGCGTAAACGCCGCCGCCTTTGTGGGTTGCATAGTAGAGATCGTAGCCGCCCTGTCCGCCTTCCATATTGGAAACAAAAAACAGGACTTCTTTACCAAACAACTCGCCAACAGCCGGGTCTTTGGAAATAAAAGAAGCGCCGTTGACCCCCTGCACTTCATTGGGTGCGGCCCAGTTGCCGTCGCCGCCTTCGCTCATGAAGATAGTGCCGCCCGTAATTTCAGTGCCCGTCAATATGGCGCGCGTGAAATACATGCGTTTGCCGTCTGGCGCGAAGCTGATGTTCACGTTATGGAAACCGGGACGGTTGATTTTTACATCCAGAGCCGTTGGTTTGGCCCAGCCTTCTTTTTCCTTTCCGGCTTTGTAAATTTTTGCCTGGTGGGTATCCTTATTCTCATCATCAATTTCGATGGCTTCTTTGGTTTCCTCAAAAGCCGAAAGATAAAGGGTATTGCCATCAGGAAAAAGTGCCGGACTGTATTCTGAAAAGCCGGTATTGATGTTTTTGCCCAGACTTTCCACTTTCACGCCTTTGGCATTTTCGGGCATTATCGCAGCCATTTCACAGCCTGCGATTTCGTTATTGGCCAATTCTTTCAGCTTCTCGTCGGTGGTGGAAGCGATGAACGTTTTAAACTCTGCGATGGCGAGGTCGTATTTGCCGTTCATTTTGAGCATGCGGCCATATTCGAAGCGCTTCGCACCAAATTCATTTTTTTTATCGCGCTGAAACAGGCGGCTGTACCAGCGTTCTGCCTTTTCGTAATCGCGCAACAGGTAGTGAATCTCGGCGATGATGGGCGTCAATGTCTTGTCCTGGCTTTCTTCGTAAGCCAGTTCGTACTGATCCAGCGCATTGTAATAATCTTTCTCAGCTAATTTTTCAGCGCCAGCCTGGAGCTTCATCTCATAAGAGGACTTTCCGATTGGCTGCGCCGTTGCGGCAAAAAAACTCAAAACGCCGGTGAAGGCAGCGAGTATCCGAATGCTTCTCATAGAGGTTCGCTTGTTTATTTGTATGGATACTTTATTGAACGAAATCATTGAAAAATGTTGCTTAACAGATTGTTAAAGATTGAGCATCAGAATCGTGGACACAGTAACCTTTCCTTGATGACCGGTTTCCTGTAAATCTTGATGATGTACCAGGCTGCCAGCTCGAACCCACCCTGATAATTGCTCGCGGCACTTAGTGAAGATACGTTTACATCGTAGCTCAGAGCCACACGAAGGTCTTTGTAATCGCCGCCAAACAGCACCTGCGCGGCGTCTCCGAAGCGATAACCCAATCCCATGTTGAGCCTGAAATCCTTGTTGATCTGGTTGCTCGCCCAGCCCTGGAGCGCAAATTCATTGGCGCTTGCCGTGGTTTGGTACAGGAATGTTGGAGAAACGCTCCACTTTTCGTTGATTTCCCGGTCGTAGCGGCCATGTGCGGTGATGCGTGCCGGGCGTTTGCCGGCATCCTCGTCTCCAGCCATCGCTGCGCCCAACGTGTAATCAGGTTCGGTCAGGTGGCCGTAAGAAACGCCGAGTTCCATTGCAGAGATGTCGTCTAATTTAGCGCGCAGCATCAAACCGGCGGTAAAGTCTAAGTAACTGGCGCTGCCTTCAGCTTTGTCCATACTGCCGTTGACGCCAAGACCGCCGCCACCGACACTGGTTTCAAACTCGTCTTCAAAAACGAAATCGGTTACGCCTTTGGCGCGGCGCTGCACACTTCCACCCTGCAACCCAAGCGTCAGAATACTGGTGCCTTTTTTGTTCAAAGCCAGGTGATAGGAAGCAGACAGCAGGCTGGCGGCTGTTTGTAAGCTCAGGCTGCCCGCCTTGTCGGTGAACATGGTAAAACCAACGCCTACCCAGTCTTTTTTTCCGAAGCCCCGGAAAATCGGTGCATCAATGTAAAAAGACGGCGTGACGAATTGTTTGCCGCTGATCACGCTGGCCCATTGGTCGCGATAGATCCCACCGATGCGCGCTGTGCCTGAAAAGGCGCCTGTAAGTGCAGGGTTGAGCGTTAGCGGCGACATGTTGTAAAGTGAGTAATGAATGTCTTGTGCCGATAGTGTTCCCGTAGCATTTACGATGACAATGAGAAGTAAAAGTCTAAACAGCTTCATATCGTGTTTTTTACTGTTTGAGGTTGAAAAGCAAGTTTCATAGTACCGGCCTTGCCTAATTTAGACACAGACGGGTTGCATGAAGGCGAAAGATAGGCTTTTTTGCAAAATTTCATCTCCCCCTTCCAAAAATTAAGACTTCTGCCCGACATTTGGTTCGTGGTTTGCCAATGGTTATAAGGATGAATAAGGTTAAAGGCTAAAGGTTACCGAGCTGTTTCGGCATCCTCAAATCTTCAAATCTTCACCCCTCACCTCCGCTTCATCACTGCCCGCCGGGATGTGCTCAGCGAACTCTCGTTGTGCACGCGGTTCAGCGCCGACACGGCATACGTATAGCTTTTGCCCGGCTCTACTGCCGTATCTATGTATTGAAAACGTTTTCCTTTTTTGTGCATGGAGGTCAGGGTCAAAATATTGCGTGGATCGTTGTAATCTATGCTGCGTCCGCTGCCTTCTACCCGGTAAATGGCGTAATAGGCCGGGGGGCTGATTTTATCCGCCTTTGAAGGTTTCCAGCGCAGGCGGATGTCTTCTTGGCGGATTCTGGGGCGCAAAAAATTCGGCGCCTGGGGCTTGCGCAGTTGCAAATACTCCATCACCGGCGGGAGGGCAGGCGCGGCATAATAGTATTGTTGCAAAGAATCGCGCAGTCGCAAAGGGTTCGCCAACAAAGATTTGGAACTAAAGAAAGCGCTCCCCTGAATAATCGGATTGCGGCGGTTCATTTCGATCTGGCGAGGAATTTCGCCCGACTGCTGCCAGGCCAATTCTTTATTTTCTCCTACTTTATAGGCTGCATGGCCGATGTACAGGTGTTGATCCCGCACATGGGTACTCCACCAGCCCAATAATTCTGCATAATCTGCGGGAGCAAAGCCGATATTCCAGTAGATCTGCGGCAAAACGTAGTCGAGCCAGCCGTTGCGCACCCATTTCAGGACGTCGGCGTAGAGGTCGTCATAGCAGGCGATGCTTGCGCGGGTATTTGACCCCATGCGGTCTTTATCGCGGTTGCGCCAAACACCAAACGGGCTGATTCCGAATTTGACATGCGGTTTCAACTCCTTGATTTTCAAATAAACACTTTCCACCAATGCGTCGTTGTTGCTGCGGCGCCAGTCTGCGATGCTGTCAAAGCGCGCACCATAAAGGATGAATTCGGTCGTATCCGGGAATTCGACGCCTCTTTCTTTATAAGGATAGAAATAATCGTCGAAATGAATGCCGTCCACATCGTATTTTTCTACGATTTCGGCCACTACATCCACCACGTGTTGCCGCACTTCGGGCAAGCCGGGGTTGAAATATAGGCGGCGTCCGTACTGCACCAACCAATTGCGGTGGCGGTAAAACTGGTGTTTGGAAGTCGAAAGTGCAGCGGTGTCCAAATCCATCGTGGCGCGGTAAGGATTCACCCAGGCGTGGAATTCCATGCTGCGGTTGTGGGTCTCCTCGATCAGAAATTCCAGCGGGTCGTATTCTGGCTGCGGCGCCAAGCCCTGTTGGCCGGTGAGGTATTTCGACCAGGGTGCCAGGTCGGTCGGGTAAAAGGCATCGCCGGCGGGTCGCACCTGAAAAATGACGGCGTTGATGCCCATTTTTTTGTACTCATCCAGCAGGGTCTTCCACTGCTCTTTGTGGGCAACGCGGTCGGGCGTCGCCCGTTTCGGATAGTCAATATTCGCCACCGTTGCCACCCACACGGCGCGGAATTCGCGCTTCGGCGGCGGTTCCACATCCGTTCGACCCGACGCAATCATCGTTTCCTGCGACCACAGGGTTGCATGGATGAAAATGCTGCTTGCCGCAAAGAGCAATTTTAGGTGTTGTCGCATATTGATCGGTTTTACGGAAGGAATGGGATTTTGTTACCTGCTTTAATCTTTAACCTTGTTTTGCCTTTTGCTTTTTGGTCTTTCCAAAGCGGTATGCTCAGGATATGCAACCCTTAATGTACGCGCTGCCAGTTTTTTTGTCCAGTGCTCATCGGTTTGTACCTGATTTTGTCTGACGTATTCCAAGACGTTATTTGCAAAATCGTCCACGTGGAAGCTTCGGGCGTTCCGCACCACAAAACCCTCGCATTCGCCACCCAGCCAGCTGCCTGTTTTTAGTTGGGCGACCGCGAGGGTCGCCCCTACGCCGGGTTGGGCGACCGCGAGGGTCGCCCCCTACGCCAATTCAACCAACAACTGCCCTTTTTCCACGGGGGCACCTTTCTCCACGCATATATTTTTAATCACCCCGTCGCTCGGCGATTTCAGCACGTTTTCCATTTTCATGGCCTCCAGAATGAGCAACGGATCGCCTTTTTGGACTTCGTCGCCAGGTTGCACCACGATTTCAAACACCAGCCCCGGCATCGGCGCATGGATGGCGTTGATTTTGTGCTGAACGACCGTCGAAAGCCCCATGTCTTTCACGAGGCGGTCGTAGGCGTCGGCGATGGTTACTTCATGGGTTTTGCCGTTCACCTTCACCACACAGCGTTTTGCAGCGAGATCCAACTCCACAATTTCGGCGTGGTAGGAACGGTGGTCTTTCAGAATATGGAATTGCCCTTTTTCACCGATGGCAAGAATATCCATCTGCTCGGAGGGCAATTCCTGAAACTCGAAGCGTTCATCCACGCTGAGGGTATAACCTGATTCGTTTGTCATGCTTATTTGTTGTTTTATCCGGTGGCAATGTCGTCGGTCATGGCGTAGAGTTCGATGGGTGGACAGGTGCAGATCAGGTTGCGATCGCCTTGCGCGCTGTTGATGCGACCCACAGATGCCCAAAACTTATGGCCGCGACGCAGGTAAGGCAGCGGGTAGGCTGCTTTTTCGCGCGAGTACGGCATCGTCCAGTCATTGGCGCTCACCAATTCCACCGGGTGCGGTGCATTCACCAATACATTCGAGTCGGCAGGGTATTCGCCGCGTGCTATTTCGTCTATTTCCTTGCGGATTTGCAGCAACGCATCGCAAAAGCGGTCCAATTCATCCTTGCTTTCGCTTTCCGTCGGTTCGATCATGATGGTGCCGGCAACGGGGAAAGACAACGTCGGGGCGTGGAAACCATAGTCCATGAGGCGCTTGGCCACATCTTCCGCGCTGGCTAAAGATTTGAACGGATTCAGGTCAATGATCAGTTCGTGCGCCGAGCGGCCGAGGTCGCCCACGTACAGCACCTGAAAAGCCGTTTCTAAGCGCGCTTTGATGTAGTTGGCACTCAGGATGGCATATTTTGTCGCATCCGTAACGCCTGCGCTACCCAACATTTTGATGTAAGCATAAGAAATGAGCAGGATGCTGGCCGATCCCCAGGGTGCCGCAGAAACAGCGCCGGAAGCTTGTTCACCGCCGGTTTTCACTAATGGGTGACCCGGCAGGAACGGTTTCAGGCTTTCGTTGACGCAGATAGGCCCCATGCCCGGGCCGCCGCCGCCGTGCGGGATGGCGAAAGTTTTGTGCAAATTCAGGTGGCAGACGTCCGCGCCGATGATGCCCGGACTGGTCAGGCCCACCTGGGCGTTCATATTGGCGCCGTCCATATACACCTTGCCGCCGTATTGATGAATGATGTCGCAGATTTCCCGGATTTTTACCTCAAAAACGCCGTGCGTGGAAGGGTAAGTCACCATCAGTGCAGCGAGGCGATCGCGGTATTGTTCGGCTTTCGCCTGAAGGTCGGCCAGGTCAATATTGCCGTGGTCGTCGCATTGTACCACCACCACGTCAAAACCGGCCATGACGGCGCTTGCGGGGTTGGTGCCGTGCGCGGAAGAGGGAATGAGCGCTACGTTGCGGTGCGTTTCGCCCCTCGATTCGTGATAAGCGCGAATCACGAGCAACCCGCTGTATTCGCCCTGTGCGCCAGAATTGGGTTGCAGCGAACAGGCGGCAAATCCGGTAATTTCAGAAAGCCAGGCTTCCAGTTCGCGGAAAACCTGCTGATAGCCTTCGGTCTGGTTCAGCGGCGCAAAGGGGTGGATGTCAGCAAATTCCGGCCAGCTCACGGGTAGGAGTTCGGTTGCTGCATTCAGTTTCATCGTGCAGGAGCCGAGCGGGATCATCGAGTGCGTCAGCGAAAGGTCGCGTTGTTCCAAGCGCTTGATGTAGCGCATCATTTTGGTTTCGGTGTGGTTTTCGTTGAACACTGGGTGGGTCAGGTAAGGGCTTTGCCGGATCAGGGTATCTGGGAGTTGAAGTGCGCCCGGTTCTTTGCTGTTGAAGGGCAGCGCGCCGCCTTTTGCTTCCGCAAAAACAGCAACAAGCTGTTCCACGTCGGCCAGCGTCGTCGCCTCGTGCAAACTGATCTGCACACCTTCGGCACCGTAGTAAAAGTTGATTTCAGCCGCTTCCGCCAATTGGTGCAATTTGCTACGCAGGTCTGCATCGGCTTCCACGGAAAGCGTATCGAAAAAGTAGGAGTTGCGTTGCGTATAGCCCAATTTTTTCAGGTTGGCGTCGAGTATCTGCGCCAGCGTATGCACCCGGGTCGCAATGGCGCGGATGCCTTTCGGGCCGTGCCAGGCGGCATACATGCCTGCCATGATGGACAACAGGGCCTGGGCCGTACAAATATTGGAGGTCGCTTTTTCGCGGCGGATATGTTGTTCGCGGGTTTGCAGGGCCATACGGAGAGCCGGTTTGCCATGAACATCCACCGACACGCCGATGATGCGCCCGGGAATCTGGCGTTTGAAATCGTCTTTTGTTGCAAAATAGGCAGCATGCGGCCCGCCATAGCCCATCGGAACGCCAAAGCGCTGCGTATTGCCCACCACGGCGTCGGCACCCCATTCGCCCGGAGGCGTCAACAGGGCCAAACCGAGCAGATCGGCAGCCACCGTGACGTAAATTTCCTGCGCCGCCGCTTTTTCGGCCAACGCACGGTAGTCTTCCACAGCGCCTTCCCGGTCGGGGTATTGCAGCAGGATACCGAAAGTTTTATCGGTAAACTCGAACGCGCGCCAGTCGCCAACCACAACTTTGATGGCTAATGGTTCGGCGCGGGTTTGCAGGATTTCTATGGTTTGCGGCAGCGTTTTGTCGGATACCAAAAACTCATTGGCGGCATCGCCTTTGGCTTTTTTGTTTTTTAGCGCGTAGAACATGTGCATCGCTTCGGCGGCGGCGGTGCCTTCGTCGAGCAGTGAGGCGTTGGCGATGGGCAGCCCCGTAAGGTCGCTGACCATGGTCTGGAAATTGAGCAGCGCTTCCAGACGACCCTGGGCGATTTCAGCCTGGTAAGGGGTATATTGGGTATACCAGCCCGGATTCTGGAAGATATTGCGCAGGATGACCGACGGCGTAATCGTACCGTGGTAACCCATGCCGATATAAGATTTGAAGACGCGGTTTTTAGCAGCCGTTTGTTTCAGTTCCTGGAGGTATTGAAATTCCGAAACGGCTTCCGGGATGTTCAGCGCTCCTTGCAGCCGGATGGCATCCGGCACGGTTTCGTAAATCAATTGGTCGAGAGACGACACGCCAATGAGCGCCAGCATCTCCTGAAGTTCTTCCGACCCGATGCCGATGTGCCGGCTTGAAAACCGGTCGTAAAAAGCTGTCTTATCCATGTTGTGAACCCTGATCTTTGGTTAGGAAAATCTGTTGGCAAAAGTAAGAAACCGTTTTAATACCCATCTGAGAAAATGATCTTGCTGTGGAAACTTGTTTTGATAAAAAAAGTTCGATCAATAATGGATTAGGTTTGTTCTGCTGAAGACAACCAATCCGGCTGATTGATCGAAGTAAGCCATGATTCTTGAAAGTTCACGCTCGATATAAGCCAATAATTCAGCATTGCCAATGTTGCCGAATTTAAGAAGCAGAACTTAAGGCGGAGCCCCTTTGGTGAGAAAGTGATCGAGAAAGTCACTGTCTTTGGTAATGATGATGCGGGCTTCCTGCAATGCGATTTGGACAATATACTGATCGTTAAAAAGGTGTCCGTCAGGAGAAAATGACGTATGAATGGCATCATATCCCTTGCCTGAAAGAAAGCGGGCTAAGCGGGGCGGCAACTGGGTATCTACAATGAATTTAAGCATGCTTTCAAGCGGCGGCTACTTCCGTAATATCTTTGGTATTGGCGATTTGGGCGGCATACCATAGACATGCATAAATATCTTCCACCTCTAAAAACGGGTAATCTTCCAGAATTTCTTCCTGGGACATGCCTCCTGCCAATAATTCCAGCAATTGGGCAACGGTGAACCGCATGTTGCGGATCGTAGGTTTGCCTTTGCAGACTTCCGGATTGAGCGTAATCCTGGTCAAAAGCGGATTTTGCATAGAAATTTAAGTTTTCACAAAGATAGTTGATTGGGCGCTGCTTTGCAAATGAAGCCCTTTTGGCAAGGATTTTTTCATTTTCCAATTTCTTTTCCAAAGTTTTTGAGATATTGCGCCACAAAAAAACTTTTCAGAACCAAACTTGCAAGCCTCTATGAAGAAGATCGGTATCCTATTCGGACAAGAACGCAGTTTTCCGAAAGCCTTTGTGGATCGGGTAAACGCGATGAAAGTGAGCGGGGTGATCGCAGAACCCGTAAGCATCAACATGGTTGCCCAGGGCGTGGCAACCGACTATGCAGTGATCATTGACCGCATCTCGCAGGACGTGCCGTTCTACCGCGCTTTCCTAAAAAATGCTGCGCTGACCGGAACAGCGGTGATCAACAACCCGTTCTGGTGGAGCGCTGATGAAAAGTTTTTCAACAACTGCCTGGCCTTGCAGGTCGGTGTGCCGGTGCCCAATACGGTGCTGCTCCCTTCGCGGGATCATCCGACCGACACGAGCGCAGAGTCGTTTTCCAACCTCTCTTTTCCGCTCGACTGGAAAGCCATTTTCGATTACATCGGTTTCCCGGCCTACATGAAACCACACTCCGGCGGGGGCTGGAAAAGCGTTTACAAACTGAACAATGCCGACGAGCTGTTCGACAAATTTGCCGAAACAGAGCAGTTGGTGATGATGTTGCAGGAAGAAATCAAGTTTGATGCCTATTTCCGGTGCTATTCGATTGGCCGGAAATACATCCGCATCATGCACTACGAGCCGCGCAACCCACACCACCTGCGCTATGCAGCAAACTTCGACGTGCCGGCTTCCCTCATCAAAACGATGGAGGATTACGTGCTGCGCCTGAACAACGCGCTGGGTTATGATTTCAATACCGTTGAATTTGCGATCCGCGACGGCATTCCCTACGCCATTGATTTTTGCAACCCCGCGCCCGACGCCGATGTGAATTCGGTGGGGCAGGAGAATTTCGACTGGGTGGTGGAACACGCTGCCAAATACGCCATCGAGCGCGCACTGGAGCAAGTTCCGGGTGGAAACAATTTAACCTGGGGTACGTACATTCAGCAGTCGGCTCAGGGGAATGCAGTCACGACACCGGAAAAAAAAGCAGTAGCTAAAAAAGCTGCGGCTCCGAAAGCGGAAGCCAAAGCTGCAAGTCCGAAAACCGCTGCGGCAAAGAAAACGAAATAATCGGGCGCCCTTTCGGCTTTCATTTTCAGAATCAGGGTGTTACAAAACTGTACTTTTGAGTCTAAAGCACAAGTAAGCATATATGGAAAGGCGCCCCGACCTAAACTTCGGGGCACTTTTTCGTGTTGAACACACACTATATCCACGAATATAAACGAACACACACACGATGGAAACGGCACGATTAGCCATTCTCGATATGTACGAAGGTCTCCCCAATCAGGGAATGCGATGTATCAAGGAGATTCTCAGCCAGTTTGGCGACGTAGTAGAATGGGAAGTATTTGACGTAAGAAGTTTGGCGGAAGTACCCGATCTGAGTTTCGACATTTACATATCCACAGGCGGCCCGGGCAATCCAACCGATGGCGACGGCGTCTGGGATGTAAAATATTATAAATGGTTGGATGCCGTCTGGCAATGGAACCAGAATCCGGAAAATTCGCGCAAGCACGTTTTCCTGATTTGTCACTCCTTTCAGATGGCATGCCTGCATTTTGGTCTGGCATCAATAAGCCGCCGCAAATCGGTATCTTTTGGTACGTTTATCTGTCACATCACAGAAGAAGGACACGACGAACCGCTGTTTGACGGGTTAGAAAATCCGTTTTATGTGGCGGACTTCCGGGATTTCCAGGTAACGCAGCCGGATGAGGCTCGGTTTGAAGACATGGGCGCAAAAATTATAGCGTTGGAAAAACAGCGTCCGCACATTGCGTTGGAACGCGCACTGATGGCGGTTCGCTTTTCAGAAGAAATTTTCGGGGTGCAATTTCACCCGGAAGCCGATTCGGAAGGCATGCTGAAACATTTTCTCGATCCGGAACGCTCCCGCAAAATCACCCTGGAACACAGCGAAGAAAAGTACCTTGAAATGATTGAGCATTTAAAAGATCCCGGAAAAATCGGTCTGACCCACGACATCATCCTGCCGCTGTTTTTGCGCCGGGCGTTGGGTGCATTATCGGGAAAGTTGACAGCCAGCAGTTCGCAGTTGGCAGGAGTTTACGGATATTAAGGCGTTGGTTACAAAATAATCTTAGCGTTGACATTCAGCAGTAGGCAAGAGTTTACGGGGATCAAGATGTTGATGAATAAACGATTGATTTTTTGCGCTAACAGCACACAAATTGACTGACAACGGAATTTCATCAGAAGTACGCCCAAACCTACCAACTGAAAAAGATTGCCAACTTTATAGACTAAAACCTACATTAGCATGATCGCCAGGTATCGCCAAGCCTACAACGAGCAATTCCGTATCGAGCGCTACGAAGACATGCTGGATCACATTACCGAAACTTACGGTCACCGCCCGAATTTCCGGGTAGCGGAAACGCCGGTTTTTGTGCCCCATGCGCTGAAAGAAAAACTCATCACAGCATCGGAGGATATCCTAAAAACCCTGATGCGGCCTGATTTTAAAACCTTGTCGGAAAGCGCCATTCCGCCGCACCTGCACGTGCCCAACGAAACGCCCCACACCACTTTTATTCAGTTAGACTTTGGAATTTGCCAGGATGAAAACGGGGATTATTTTCCGCAATTGGTGGAGTTGCAAGGCTTTCCGTCGCTGTATTTTTGGCAGGATACCGTCGCGAGGGCCTACCGGGAATTTTTCAATATCCCGGACCATTTTACGCACCTTTTTGACGGCATGACCTCTGAGGATTACATCGCCCAGCTTCGCAAAATCATGTTTGGCGACAGTCGCCCAGAAAACGTGGTGCTGTTGGAAGTAGATCCGCCCAATCAGAATACAGCCATTGATTTTTACATCTCGCGCCGCGATATTGGCCTGGAGTTTGTCTGCATCAGCGATGTCATCAAAGAAGGCAAAGACCTTTATTATGTAAAAGACGGGCGAAAAATCGGCATTGAACGCATCTACAACCGCGTCATTTTTGACGAGTTGCACAAGCGCAACGACCTGCCAAGAGGTTTTGAGATTACAGACGAAATCAACGCACACTGGGTGGGTCACCCCAATTGGTTTTTCCGCATCAGCAAACATACTTTGCCGCTGTTGGACAGCCCTTATGTACCGAAATCCTATTTCCTAAGCGACTTAGACGCCGCGCCTGACGATTTGGATCGCTACGTGCTCAAGCCCCTGTTTTCGTTCTCCGGCCAGGGGGTTATCATCAACCCGACTAAGTCCGATTTTGATTCGGTGGAAGACCGTTCAAACTATATCCTTCAACGCAAAATGGAATACGCGCCGGTGATCCCGACGCCCAATGTGCCCGCCAAGTGCGAAATGCGCATGATGTTTCTGTGGGAAGACGGTGCCGCCCGGCCACAATTGGTGAACAACCTGATTCGGCTCAGCAAAGGCGAAATGGTCGGCGTGCGTTACAACAAGGATAAGGATTGGGTCGGCGGCAGCGTGGGCTTTTTTGAAGATTAGATCAAATTATCAAATCAACAAACCTAATATGAGCAAAAACATCGCACTCGTGTTGCTGGTTCTCGGAATCGGCGTTGGCATTTATGCATTTGCCAACAGCAAAGAAGACAAAGCCGAAATCGAAATTGGCAGCTTCAAGTTATCGGCTGAAGACAAAGGCGCCTCGCAGGAAACCACCATTTTGTACGTGCTTGCAGGCGTTTGCGTGCTGGTTGGCGGGGCCTTGCTGGTACGCAAGTAGCTTGTGGTCGCCAGCTTGAGCTGACAGACCTTCAAGAATACAATCGGTCAGTTACAGAAACCGCTGAACGCCGTTCGGTTGTGTCTGTCTGCTTATTACGTCGCCGAATCGGAGTTCGGCGGTACAGCGCTACCGCACCACACTCACCTTCCCGCTCCCGCCCGGCTGCCCTTCCAAAAACACCCGGTAAAAATACATCCCCGGCGGCAGTTGCGACACCGCTATTTCATACTGCGCTACGCCAGCCGACAAAAACTGCCGCAGCGCCAGCCGCCCGTCGGCGTGGAACAACTGCCACTCACCGGCGGCAGGGGCTGTTAGCCTGATGGTGAACTGCCCGGAAGCGGGGTTGGGGAAGACTTTTATAGCAGGTTCCGGCGCGGGTAGTGGTTCTTCAGTGCTCACAATAGGCGAGCAGGGCGGAGCAGGCGTTTCGCCGGGGATGAGGGGGCCGAGGCGGTAGTTGGGGAAATTGGGCATGGATAGTTGATGTGGGTACGGTAACGGAACTCCATGCTGTTCAAGATTACATGATAGACCTGGTTCGTCGGGATTATGGATGACATGCAGGAAGAATGAACCATTCTGACTATTTATATAGATTTTACAATCTGGCGCCAATTGTTGCGTATAAAAAGTTGTAGGAAATGGAGCTTGGAAATTGTCATATATAGCGACTGTATCTTTTGTGACTATGATCTCTTGTGCCCAAAGGTCGTATTGATAGACAAATAAGGTTGATGACACGTATAAAAAACGTGAATTAGGAGAAATCGCAACCCCTCCTGAAACCCAGGGATCTCCAATAGGAATATGCCTAAAGTTGCTTAACAGACCATTGGCGCGATCAAAATCAAATAAAAACACCCCATCTGTAGCACTATATCTGGCGTATTTTGAACCATCAGGAGAAAATACAGCCTGACCTCCTCTTGACCCGTTATAGCTGGATGGTGATCCGATGCTTTGAGTAAAATAAGGGTCAAGCCCATTGGAATCAAGTAAAAAAGTATAGTACAAATTATTTTGATCCCCTCCTGTAAGAATCCACCAATCCTTTCCATTCGCGTGTTTAACGGCAGTGAGCTGGCTATAAGTAATGGCAGTTTCAACTAAGGGTTGATTTTTTTGAATTACCTTGCCCATGCCATTGTTTAATGAAATATCAACCATTGAATACAATAGAGCATCTGTAATTATCTCTGAACTTGTAGTTATTATGTGTTTATGGAATACATAGTATAAATCAGGATTGCCAGGTTTAGGCAATATTAAACAGCCCTGTGTGCCTGCTATATAACCATTATCACAATAAGTTTCATGTATTTGCCCCGGATTAATTCCTTCACCATTTTCCATGATTTCATGATTTGAATTAGCTATTGAACAGGCATTGGTATAAAATTTCAGGTGCCCTGTACTATCAGAAACAATTGCATTTGATACAAAAAGAGGTATTCCAATATTTATGTATTCAAAGCCAAAAGGCTGCTGTTTAAAATCTCCGATTGATCCTTCAATACCCGGCAAGGAGCTTGTGTAATTGTATCCAAATAACCATACGTAATCATGGTTTTGAGAGGCTATGGGAAAATAAAGCATGGTAATAATCAAGGTATATAATAATTTCATTTTTCAGAAAATTAAAATGCAGAGATGCTTTTGCTTTAAAAGCATCTCTGCAAATCGTGAAAGGGAAACTACTTTTTAATTACGACTGTACGTGTGCCTATAGACACCCCGTCCACAAAAAGAGTAATCCATATAATTCCTGAAGGAATATCGCTGGTGTTCAAGACAAATTCTTCACTACCTGTCGAAAGTGAACGCTGAATTTCTAGTCCCAATAGATCATGGACGGTAGTAAGACACTGAGCTTCTTCATTTATGCCAACAGGGCGTAGAATGATAAAATTGCTTGCCGGGTTTGGGTAAAGCTCGAAAGCAGGTGATGAGTTTACAGAAGGGACAGGAGCAGCAAATGATTGTTGCCCACTGCAAAGTGTCACATCATTGTATGTAGCCAGCGGGTCTACCAACGCATACAACGATCTGGCATGGTAAACGCCGTCACCTCCTTCAAATGGGCATTGATGAGCGATGCTCCAGAGTGCGTTCTTCTGTGTAGTGGTAAAAGTATCTTCTTCAATGGAAGTGATCAACAGATCATGGTAGCCTTTTTCATTGAGTTCGTAACCTACAGTAGCAGTTACCGAGTTGTTTACAGTTTTGGCGGAGGCGATGTTGCCAAGAAGTTCCCCGTACAAATCAGCAGATAAACTATCCGCCATTCCTATTGTTTCGGCAAGGTCAGCTAAAATATCTGTCCGATCAGCGAACAATGAGCTGATACTGGAAACGCTGGTATCAGTAACTAAGGCTTCGCTGTTTTGGAGTAGATCATTTAAGTAATTCTCTATGTCGGCAGCGTAATCTTCCAAAACAACCAAGTCGGCGCCCGGTAAGGTTAGTGCCTCTTTGATACTCTGCCCGGCTTCGTGAAGTTGTTCAATGCTGGTATTGGCGGCGTTCGTGTAAAAGCTATTTACCTGAGCATAATTTTGCAGAGGGATATTGTTTTCTGCAATGCGGCTGTAGAGGTGGCGGAGACCCGTCCAGGTCAGTTCGGTGGCAAATTGTGGGGAAGAGAAACTGCCCCGGGCAAATTTTTCTTCTAACCCTTCTATGCCATCTTTGATGTTGACGGGTGGTGAAGCGGTAGCACAGGCATTGGAAGTAGCGCATTTGAATATATTTTCATCTTCTACCTCTTCCGGCACAAACCATTGTCCAAGTGCACTCCATGAGGGTAAATATGAGTAAGCTTGGCCTGATGAAGCGGCTGGATCAACAATAAATTGGGATAATAAAACACTTGCTTCTGTTGTCCCCAAATGCTTCGCCCCCACTTCCTCAAAACGCCCAAACCACCGATTTCCCCGATGGCTTTGCGGGCCAACATGCCCGTTCATTTCTAGCTGCAGCCCACCGCCTGCCCGGTGAATTCATTGCCGCGCACGACGCTTTGGTCGCCCATGCCGTCGAAGCTCAGGCCGGTTTTGGTGTCGTTCAGGTGGTTGCAGGAAAAAATTGTGCTGAAAGCGCCTTTGGCGGTAATTCCTTTGGAGTTCAAAACCGTGCCGCCCATGCCGAAAACCTTGTTGCAGCGCACTAAGCCATCGGCCAGACCTTCGATCTGAATGGCGGTTTGTTTGTCATCAAGCTCCATATTGATGGTGTTTTTGTAAAACTCGAGGTAACGTCCGGAAAAGCTCAGGATGCCCGCCCGGCCTTTGTAGAGGTTGATGGTGTTGTTGGCGATGTGGTTGGCTGCGTGGTTAAATAAAGCGATCGGGTTTTCAGTGACAAGCATGCCGGGAGAACCGCCCGTATCATCATTAATATTCAATTCGTTATTAATACCGCTGCACAGATTCCTGAACCGGTTTCTTTCCGCCCCCTCGCTTTCATTGCCTACCACAAGTCCTCGCTTTGAAAATAATCCTCCATTGCTTCCAGGTTAATCGTAAACAACCGGTAATTAGAACTATCTGTCTGGAGTTGCTGATCCAGCGTTGCTTGTACGCTTTGATTAGGAATAGGAACGATGGTTCCCTGAAACGTCGGCGGTGCCTGTGGCTGGCTAAAGCCCTTGACGGGCATCAATAGGAGTAACAAAAGGATAACAAGATGTTCCTCCCCCCCGTTTTTTATTCAAACAAGCAAACAAAGTTTGGACTTTTGACAAGTAAGCACTTTTCATTGTGGTGTGGTTTTGGATAAGAAAAATAAAATACCGACTTGAAGACAATCCTTTTTCTAAGCCATACAAAACCATTTTTCCGCAAATGTCAGGTTTGATACAAATGCCCCCCCTCCTGGCAAGAGTCAATCCGTTAAGCCGTCACCTCCGGTGTTTTCCGGAACACAAAATAGGCCCCGATCAACAGAAACGGAATGCTCAGCAATTGTCCGGTACTCAAGGTGTTTCCAAAAGCGCTTTCAAACCCGCCCTGGCTTTCCTTCAGGTATTCCCAGATAAATCGGAATCCCCAGATCAGCAACAAAAACAAGCCAAAGACGAAGCCCGGTTTGTCTTTTTTGCCCGTGTTCCAATACACATAGTAAAGAATGAAAAAGGAGACTAAGTAAGAAAGCGATTCATACAACTGCACCGGGTGGCGCGGCAAGGCAGCGGGGTCGCTGCGTACGAAGATGAAGGCCCAGGATACATCGGTAGCTTTTCCATAAATTTCAGAATTCATCAGGTTGCCCAAGCGGATGAAGCAACCGGCTAATGCAGTGGGGACTACTACTTTATCGAGAATCCAGAGGATGGATTTTTTCGATACCCGCACCGAAAACAGCCACAACATCAGGATGATGCCGATGGCGCCGCCGTGGCTGGCTAAACCGCCTTCCCACACCTTCAGAATTTTAAGAGGATCCTGAGAATAGTATTCCCAATCGTAAAAAAAGACATGGCCAAGGCGCGCGCCAACCACCGCGCCAATAACGATGTAGATGAAAGCCTTATCCAACCAGGCTTCCGGGGCGCCTTCCGCAAGCATCATGCGCCGCACGATGAACAAGCCAGCAAGGAAACCCGCTGCGAAAAGCAGTCCGTACCAACGCAGAGAAAAAGAACCGATTTCAAGGATTTCCGGCGAAACATTCCAGGTGATGTGCAGCAGCATTTGGCAGTGTTGATTTGATACGGATGCAAATTTATCATTTCAGGGCTTGCAGAACCTTTTTTATCGCTCAGAGATTTTAGATAAAAGCGATTTACACAAAACCAAGCCTGGCTCACAGATCGTTAGTATCAGATTTTTAGCTACCAGGGCTTTCGCCGGCGCGGCAGGTCTTTACCCGCATGGGGGCGTTCCCGCCAGCAGTTACAGGGCAATCCATTTGCGGCAAGCAATCCACTGAACGCCTGATGATAACAATTCTTCATACGTAAAAAAAAGCGGTTTACTTCCCCTCAAATTGCAGAAAAAATAAGCTTAAAAATTTAGTAAGACAGATAATTTCCCTATCTTTACGCCGCAGTCAGGATCATACGATGGTTCCCTTCCAATCGAATATCCTCCATTAGTTCTTCTACCCCACTTAAAAAATGGAGGTCTTGCTGTGATTTGTATGTATTTCCTTGTTGTTTAAGAGTAACTAAAGCAGTTATCTACGGTTCACCTATATCTGCGCATGTGATATTTCTATCGCCGGAGGCTGGCAATAGCAACACTCACTGCTCAGGCGTTGATGCGGGTTTTGTAGGTTGACTCAATCAATATTGATAAACTGGGCTGTTACTATTAACGGATTGACAGTCCTAATTTCCTAATTCCGATTCCACGAACGTTAATAAAAAGGCAATGAACAAAACTACTACACGCTGCACACTTTTCTTGTGTTTAACGCTAGGACTTTTCCAGCATTCCTATGCACAAATGCTCTGGCCAGGCGACGTAAATAACAATGGCATAGTCAACGGTGTAGACGTCCTCTTTTGGGGTGCTGCTTACAACAACGGCGGTGCTCCCCGCCCAAATGCGACCACTAATTGGCAAGCACAGCCGGTAACGGACATGTGGCTCAATTATTTTCCCGGCAATGTCAACTTTGCTTTTGCAGACGGAGACGGCAACGGCGCTGTCGGAATGGCCGACCTGAATGCCGCCATCGGAGCCAATTATGCCCAAACCCACGGATTTGTCACTCCGGATGGCTACAACAACGGGCAAACGGGCCTGAATGCCCCGTTGCTGTTGGAAAGCCCGATGTCTTCTGCTACACCGGGAATGCGTGTAGACTTCAAAATCAACCTCGGCAGCGGGGTACTACCCGCCAACCTTTTTCACGGCATCTCTTTTACAATGCGCTTCAATGAGGAGTTCGTGAAAGCCAACGGCGTAGTTTTCCAGCCGGCTCAGGATGCCTGGTATGATCCTGACGGGGCCAATTCTACTTACTTCTTCAAGGTGAACGACAACACCGGTCTTGCCGAGGTGACGATTACGCGTCTGAACCAAACCAATGTCAATGGATATGGCAACCTTGGCATCATCTCGCTGATCATAGAGGATAATTTACCGGCCAATATGCTACCCGGTATTTTAAAACTGCAGGTGGAAAACGTCAAGATGATTGACGCAAATATGAATTCCTATCCTATAGCGCGCACCGAATTTAGCGTTGAGATTGTGCAAGGGTTGACCGCCAACTCCTGCCCCAACATCATCAGCCCCGTTTGCGGCTCGAATGGGGTGACTTATATTAACATTTGTTATGCACAAGCAGCAGGAATAACCGATTACACGGAAGGGGTTTGTTTTGGATCCTGCATCAACCCGGCGCAAATGAATCCCAACGCCAATTGCAACTTTATCTTCCAGCCGGTATGCGGCTGTAACGGAATCACCTATCCGAACGAGTGCGTAGCAAGCGCAGAAGGGGTCACTTCCTATACGCAGGGCCCCTGTAACCCAAATTATACCTGCTATGACCCGATTTACGTCGTAACGAGCTCCGGAACGACAGAAAACCCTGCCACCGGGGTCATCAGCCTGAACTGCCCCGGCACCTACCAGCCGGTTTGCGGTTGCAACGGAATTACGTACCAAAACGCCTGTGTAGCAGAAGCTTCGGGAATTACCTTTTATACGGCAGGATCGTGCAATACGCTTTGCGTGAATCCTCAAAACATGAACCCCAACGCGGTCTGCCCGACGATTTATGAACCGGTATGCGGCTGCAACGGGGTCACTTACAGCAACTCCTGCGTTGCTGCTGCGGCCGGTGTGATGTCTTTCACGCCTGGCGTTTGCGGAAGCAGTTCGCCCTGGTGCGCTGAGGCTGTGGCGATCCAGTGCGGAGATTATTTCCCCTATGAAACTACGGTGGGCGCGGGCAACCAAATCTCAGCTTACCCGGGATGTTCGGGCGGCAGCTACTCGGGGAATGACCGGGTTTACGTGCTGAACAAAACCACTGCGGGCGACCTTCAAATCGGGATAGAAATCTTAACGAATAACCTGGATCTGGATCTCTTCCTGCTCAGCGGCAGTTGTAGTCAGTTTACTTGTCTCCGATCCAGTACCACCAACAATACCCAAACCAATAACGAAGGCATCATCTTCGAAGATGCGCCCATTGGTATTTACTATCTCGTTGTGGATGCGAAGTCGGCTGCCGCAATGGGGGCTTACCGCTTAGAGGTAAGCTGCGGCTACCTGTATTGCGGCGACGCAATTCCGTTGGTTTGCGGCCAGCCTTACAACGGAAACAACATCTATGGCGACGACAATGTGTCGCTTTATGGCTGTGGCAACGTGCTGAATGTGGAAAATAACGGCCCCGAAATGGTGCATTATTTTTCCGTAACCCAAGCCGGCCAGGTGACGATCAACCTGAGTGGTTTGACGAACAACCTGGAGCTGTTCCTGCTCAGTTCCTGCGACCGCGGCAACTGTCTCAATTACAGCCAGAATGCGGGGAATGCCAGTGAAAGCATCACGGCATTCCTGCAACCCGGTCAGTATTATGTAGTCGTTGACGGGTACAACGGTGCGACTTCTCCTTATAGTCTTACGGTGAATTGTAGTTCCGGCTGCAATTTCAACATCGTCAATGCTTATTCAACCCCTGCGGGATGCAGCCAGAACAATGGTTCCATCACCATTTCTTCTTCAGGCGGCCACCCGGGGTATATTGTTTCCTTCACCGGACCAGTCTCCGGCTCTTTTGGCACTTACGCCAATACCAATACGATTTCCAACCTGCCGGCAGGTACCTATACCATTACCAAAACGGATTGCTACGGCTGCTACGACACAGAAGTTGTCACGGTGGCTTCCGGCGGTAACCTAAATGCCTACGTAACGCCCCATGGCGCTACCTGCGGCATGTCGGGTTATTTATCGGTCGTTGTCCTCAATGGACAAGGGCCTTATCAGGTCTACGTGACCGGGCCGGTCAATGCTTCGCTAACCACCAACAACTCGAGTTTTAACATCACCAACCTCCCGGCGGGCTTTTACACCATATACATTACTTCCGCAAACGGTTGTTCTATTGTTAAATACGCGACCATTACGCAGGGCAACAGCAATTTTAATTTCACAGCCACGCCCCACCCTGGTGCCTGCGGACAGCCTGGTTATATTCAGATTAATACGACCGGAGGCGTTCCACCTTACAACATTAGTGTTTCGGGGCCGGTGAGCGGATATGCCACCAGCAATGCTTCCAATTTTAACATCATTAACCTGCCGGGTGGCACTTATACCATCACGATAGAAGATGGCAACTGGTGTACAGTAACGCGGGTTGTCACGCTTCAAAGTAGTTACCTGAACATCACCGCAACCGCCAATAATGGCATTTGTGGAAGTTCGGGTTCTATTACCGTGAATGTTTCCAACGGCTCGGCACCATACATCATCAACTGGAACGGCCCGGTTAACGGCAGCACCACAACGTCCAACCCCAACTATGTCATTCAGAATTTACCTTCCGGCACCTACTCCATTTTTGTAGAAGACGGAAACTGGTGCTCCGGGTACAAAACAGTCTATATCAACAATGCCGGGGGATCCCTCTCCACTTATGTGACAGCCAACAACGGAAATTGCGGTCAGGCCGGTTCTATCTGGGTTGACATCAATAACGGAACAGGACCCTATACCATCAACTGGACGGGGCCGGTGAGCGGCTCGGCTACGACCAACAACAACTGGTACAGCATTGCCAACCTGCCCGGCGGCTCTTACACGGTACACATTACTTCCTCCAACGGGTGCAGCAGCACGCATACGGTTTACGTCATTTCCGGCGGTAACTTCGTCATCAACGCGACCGGATCCGGCGGCGTCTGTGGCCAGACGGGCTCTGTTTTGGTCACTATGGTCGGCGGCACGCCGAACTACCTGATTACCTGGAACGGCCCTGTGAGCGGTTCCACGACGACCGCAGCTTCCAATTTCACCATCAATAACCTGCCTCCGGGGAATTACGTCATTCAGGTCACCGACGCACAGGGGTGTACCCGAAATAAAAACGTGACGGTCACCAATACGGGCGGCGGCCTGAACCTTCAGGGCATTGTTACCCATGCGACCTGTCTGCAATTTGGCGCGATCTGGTTAGACATCCTGGGCGGTTCCGGACCGTTTACGGTCAGTTGGGTCGGCCCGGTCAGCGGTTCTACGACGATCCAGGGGAACGGCTACAACATCTTTAATTTACCTGCGGGTACTTATGTGGTTACGGTTGTCGCGGCGAATGGCTGTACGGGAACCAAAACCTTTACGATCCTCAACCAGGGCGGGAACATCATCGTCACGCTGGTTGCCAACAATGCCAACTGCGCGCAGCAATACGGTGCCATCAACGTCATCACCAGCGGCGCGCCGGGGCCTTACACGATTGTCTGGACCGGCCCGGTGAATGGTTCTGCAACCACGAGCAATACCAATTATCAGATTACGCAACTTCCTGCCGGTATGTATGCGGTGACCGTCACTGCTGCCAATGGTTGCAGTGGGTACAAAACGGTGACCATCAATTCTTCCGGCAACATTAATATCGTTGCCACTCCGCTTCCCGGCCTTTGCGGAATGAACGGAGCCATCTGGTTAGACATCAACAACGGAGTCGGGCCTTTCACGATTACCTGGACGGGACCCGCCAACGGCTCAATTACGATCCAGGGCAACGGGTACAACATCCCGAACCTGCCAGCCGGCACCTACCTCGTAACCGTTACCAGCGCAAACGGCTGTACCGATTCGGAAGTGGTTGTGCTGATTACAACGTCGGCTACTTATGTCGTCAATACTGCCCTGATAAACAATGGCTGTGGCCAGTATAACTGGATATGGATTGACATCATAGGTGGTTCGCCGACCTATACCATCATCTGGACTGGCCCGTCTTCGGGTTCTGGAACTTCTACCAACGGCGCTTTTGAGATCATGGATCTGCCTCCGGGCACCTACGTCATCAAAGTGACCGATGCTACGGGTTGTATGGTGATCAAAACCGTCATCATTTACCCGAACCCGAACAATCGCCTGATACTGACCCCCATTTCGGGCGTATGCGGCCAGTTAGGTGCCATTTGGGTGGATATTGTGAATTCTCAGGCACCATATCTACTGGCCTGGAGCGGTCCGGTAAGCGGTTCAATACCCCTTACAGGGAATGGCTACAACATCCAGAACCTGCCAAGCGGCACGTACACGATTACGTTATTGGATGCCAACGGTTGTACGGATGTGGAGGTTGTCGTTCTGAACAACAACCAAAACCTCGTAGATGTCACCGGCATAGCGATTCCGGGGGTTTGCGGCCAGAATGGCCAGATCCACCTCGGAATTGTAGGCGGCACAACACCTTATAGTATTGTCTGGACGGGGCCTGTTAACGGCACGACCACGACGAGCAATAATTTCTTTAACATCCTGAACTTGCCCAGCGGCACGTACACGATTGTCGTAACGGATGCCAGCGGCTGTACGGATACAGTGGTCATCACGCTGGTCAATGCACCCAATAACTTAGATGTGATTGGCGTGCCAATTCCGGGCGTCTGCGGCCAGAACGGCCAGATCCACCTCGGCATCACCGGCAGTACGATACCTTATACCATTGTATGGACGGGGCCGGTAAACGGCAATGCCACAACGAGCAACAACTTCTACAATATCCTGAACCTGCCGAGCGGCACGTACACCATCGTGGTGACAGGTGCCAACGGCTGTACCCGCACGGTGGTGGTGACGCTGACCAACGGCGCAAATACGCTGAATGTCACCGGCGTAGCGGTACCGGGGGTATGCGGCCAAA
>Ga0335394_10000391_pt1 | contig 45847 bp, 27 predicted proteins | sample MAT03_FD_205741 | JGI IMG/M metagenome (GOLD analysis project Ga0335394, IMG submission 205741) | Freshwater microbial communities from Lake Fryxell liftoff mats and glacier meltwater in Antarctica - MAT-03 (spades assembly) (version 2) ... | reverse complement strand
TCATCATCTTCATCATCATCATCGTCAAGCTCATCTAAATTTGTATTTGAGTCTGATTTATTAGCATCATTATCACGTTTGATACACATTGCAAAACGTTTTGCTTTTTGCTGCTGTATATCGTCAAGCATTGATGAAATTTGAGCATCATCTGTTATGCCATTAGCTTTTAAAACTGAAGAAAAGATCTCCAGAAGAGTTTCTCTAAATAATTTAACTGCTGCTTGTCTTTGCTCCGGATCTTTTAATGGATTAGGATTCATTTTAGAGGCTTTGTCTTCCACAACCTTGATTACTTCCTTGTCTTTTTCATTCAACCCTTTGATCAGAGCGTCCCATTTATCTTTTGGAACATTAAATTTAACAAAAGTTTCTCTAACAAAAATTTCTGGAAAGTAAGCAAGTAATAGTTCTTTTGAACAATCACTATCTTTCACAACAGCTTGAGCATCGCCTGTTACTTTTACGTCTTGTGCCATCATATCTGCACTAAAACAAGCGCAAGCACCCATTACAAATGATATCAACTGTTTTTTTAAAACAAGTTTTTTCACAATTCCCCCTTTATGATTCTTAAAACAATTTCTTGTATTTTCGAACTTACCTGATCAGTTTTTTTTTTGCACGTATTTCGTTTGGTTCAACTCATTTTTTATTTATTGAACATCTGTCACACAACGAAAACCGTAAGTTCCATTTACAGTGCCAGGATTATTACGATGACGTCTTGAACATCGTAAATCTTCTTTTAAGCTTTTCCAGCATCCGCCCCTTAAAACTCTATAAACTCCCTGCAGGGGTCCCATAGGGTTTTCAGGCTCCTGGATTGAGGCTTCATAATAATTATATCCATACCAGTCATAACACCACTCATAAACATTTCCAGGTATATCATATACACCATAATCATTTGGCGCGTAACTCATGACGGCAGTTGTGTCGGAGCTAAAAAAATTAGCTTGGGATTTTTCTATATCATCGCCTGTTGAATATAAAACTCCTTCAAGCCCGCCATATGATGCAACTTCCCATTCAGCCTCTGTTGGTAGACGCATTCCGACCCATTTAGCATAAGCCATGGCGCCATACCAGGTCACTCCAACTACAGGGTGTTTTGCATAACCTGATTCAATAGTTAATTTTCCGCCGCTTCTTTTAATTCTTGAGTCTCGTAAACGGATAATATCTTGATGATTACTATCTTTTTCACCCCCCATAACTTCTAAAAACCGAACAAACTGCTCATTTGTTACTGGGTGAATATCAATAGCAAAGCTATTTAAATGGACTTGGTGTCTTGGAGTCTCATCTCGACTTCCATCGTTACTTCCCCTTAAAAAATCGCCTCCTGATACGACGACCATTTCAGTTCTTAAAGGATTTATATTTTTAATTTCTTTAAGTTCTGGGGTGTAATGTTTAACAGAAGTATCAATCTGAAAAATGGCAGCAGGATCAGGATCAGTTTCTGGTCTTTGAAGCTCTGTTGTATGAATAACTGGTCTTAGTCGCTGAAGCCCTGAAACTTCATCAATTATAACAGGGACTAGCTCATTTTTGACTTCCCTTTGTACAAGAGTTTTAGCAATTTCTTTAAAAGAAATAGTTGTTGTCTGAATCTTTTCAGACACTGATTCCAAGGGGTTGGTTTCTATACTAACAAAAGTTTTCCTGACTTGGGCGGTTTTTTCTAATACAGGTATAATAAGTTCAGGTCTTTTTGTCCGGTCGCTTTGCAAACAACTTGTAATTAATAAATCCCAATTTTTCTCGTAATCAGGGAATCTATTAGAAGGCATTTCAAAATATCCTTCAGGAAATTCATTCATCAAAAGAAAATAGGCAAGAATACCAAATGCATAAACATCTACCTTCTTATCAACTGATTTTTCTAATCGCTTTTGTTCTGGAGCAAGAAAAGCAAAATTTTGCAGAAAAGATGAATGTAGCGCTGTTATCTTTTGTGACTCCACCGGAGGGTTTGGGTATTTTTCTAAAGCATTTTTTGAAGTGCCAATGATTGAGCTGATGCCTAAACATTCGGCAACATTTTTATAGGTTCTTGTTAAGACGGCAGAGGGGCCTATAATTCTTGATAATCCAAAATCTGAAATTACAATTTCTAATCCGGACGATTTGTTTTTGCCGATTAAAATATTATTTAACTTAAGACCATGATGAATAATTCCATTTCCCAAAGATTTTTTGTGATGGGCGTAATCTAAAGCGCTTGCAATCTGTGATAAAACATGAAATATCTGATCTTCATTTAATTTTTTCTGGCCGTTAGCAAGGTACTGAGCCAAATTTGTAGTTTCCAGGACATCATCTACTACACAATCTGTAACAAGAAAATATTGTCCTTGCGAGAATGAAATATTGTGGATTTTGACAATATTTGGGTGATCAAGAGTGGATAGTAGTGAAACATCTTCTTCAAATCGCTGAATAAATGAGCGGTCCGATGCGAGCTCTTCTGGTAAAACTTTAAGGACATATTGCTTCTTCATGTAACGATGTTCAGCAAGATAAACAACCCCAAAAGATCCTTGACCAATCTGTTTGATGATTGCGTAGTCACCAAGAACTCTTGATTCCATTACTCTAATTTCCATATAACCCCCATTATGTGCTAAAATTAATATAATCCATGTTTAATTGCACTCCAAAAATCCTTTTTACTTTGATCTTTTATCTTTTTATGTTATTGTTCTGTTTTTGAAAATCTACAAAATTTTACGCGAGTAATTATGGATAAAAGAACTTTTATTTTTGTATTAGCACTAACAGCAGTTTTATTTGGAGTCAATGTTTTTTTTGAACAACAAAACCAAGAAAAGCTTACTGAATGGAACGCAAGACAAGATGCTAAGAAAGCTAAGCAAGCTTTAAATCCTCCTCAACCTGAAGCTAAACCTTTTGTTAAAACGTCACCTGAAACTATCAAGCCAAGTAAGATTGAAAATGTAGAAGAAAAATTTTACGTGATTGAAAACAATTATCAACAACTTGTTTTTTCTAATAAAGGTGGAGCTCTTGTCGAAATCAACCTGCCTTTTAGGACAGAGAAAAATCAGCAAAGCGTTGTTTTAGAAACAGATTTTGATAGAGAAATGGTTAAAGACCATCCGGAAAACGCCTTATTCCCCTCAAAATCATTCTTAACAGCAGGCTTAAAAGAAAGTATTAAAGGAAAACTTGGTGGATACTACCCCTTATTAAGACGCGATCTCGCTGCCAAAGAAAATCAAGCTGCAGTCATAATACCCGCTCGTTATTTTGCAACAAACATCGTTTCCGATTATCCGGAGGTTGCTGAATTATTTTACGAACTAAAAGAATTTAATGAAACAACGATTGTTTTTGAAGCAAACCAAGAGCATAGAAGAATTACCAAAACTTATTCTGTTGAAAGCGAATTAAACGATGCTCCTTATTGCGTTAATTTAACAGTAAAAATTGATGGCGATAGTCGTGGTTTATGGATTGTTACAGGAGTTCCTGAAGTTGAGTGGATTTCAGGAGCTATTGCACCTGCACTTAAGTATAGAATCACACGTAATGATAAATCTGAAGTTCTTCTACTTGATTTACCAAAAGACACTTTGGTTTTAAGCTCAATATTCCCTGACTGGGTCTGTAATTCTAACGGGTTTTTTGGGATCATTTTAGACCCGTTGACAATAATCGATTCAGGGTTCAAAGCTCAATATGTATCAGGTAAGATTGTTCCATCAAGATTAATTGAAATGGATGAGGCCTACAACAAATTTAAAGCCGAAGATCTTCCAGGTTACATGATGCAGCTACCATTAAATAGCAATGGCGGAACAATGGGTTTTCGTCTTTTTACAGGACCTTTTGCTGATGGTATCTTAAAAGCCGTTGATAAAGTTTATTCAAATCCTGAAATTGATTATAATCCTGATTATATTGCCGCTCAATCATTTCACGGTTGGTTCTCTTTTATTTCAGCTCCATTTTCAAAATTCTTATTCATACTGATGAGCTTTTTCCACTCAATTACAGGCTCTTGGGGATTCTCAATTATTCTTCTAACAGTTGCATTACGCTTAATGCTGTATCCTTTAAATGCTTGGTCAACAAAATCTATGCTTAAGATGCAGATGATTGCGCCACAAGTAACAGCTATTCAGGAGAAATATAAAAAAGATCCTAAAAAAGCACAAATTGAAGTGATGAATCTTTACCGTGAGCAAGGCGTCAACCCGATATCAGGATGTTTTCCTCTTCTTATTCAGATGCCGTTTCTTATCGGAATGTTCGATTTGTTAAAATCCACATTTGAGTTAAGAGGGGCAAGCTTTATTCCTGGTTGGATCGATGACTTATCTGCACCAGATGTCCTTTTTAGCTGGACTAAACCTATATTCTTTGTCGGCAACCAATTCCACCTATTGCCAATATTGCTTGGAGCTGTCATGTTCCTTCAGCAAAAATTATCAAGTACTGCACCAAAAGATGTCAATTTAATGACTGAGGCACAAAGGCAGCAGCGTATGATGGGTTCAATCATGGCTATAGTATTTGCAATTATGTTTTATAATTTCCCTTCTGGGTTAAATATCTATTGGTTATCATCCATGTTACTTGGGATATTACAACAATGGTGGACGTCAAAAAGGTTGACATCTGCAAAATTGCCTCTTAAAGCAAAATGATAGTGGCCTATGCTAGCTTGGGAAAAGTTTTTACAGTGTCAAGAGAAAGAACTTGGGAAAGAGACATCCGATAAATGGCTTAAGCCATTAAAAGTTTTAAATTTTGACGCTTGTAATTTATTCTTAGAAGCAAACGACAGATTTCAAATCTTATGGTTTGAAGAGCATGTACGTAAAAAAGTATTGGCCGAACTTAAAAACAATAACAATAAATCAATCAGGGTTCATTTAAATCTTGCAGGAACAAAACCAACTGCAAAAATTATACGATCCAAAAATGTTATTGAAGCAGCAGTTAAGCTCAGCATTAATTACGAAGAGCTTAACCCGCTTTGCACCTTTGAAAACTATGCACTTTCAGAAAGTAATTTATTACTCCACAAAATCCTCTGTGGCATATCTGGCACAGATGAAACTACCGGCCAATTAATTCCTAAAGCAAAACTTGATTTAGGCTCTTTAAACCCGGTTTATATTTATGGGATTAGCGGTTCCGGAAAAACACATCTTTTACAATCTGTTACGCATGCGCTTAGAAATTCAGGCTTAAAAGCGATTTATGCTCGTGCTGATACTTTCACAGACCACGTTGTTACTGCTATTCGTGCAAGTGAAATGAGTCATTTTAGACAAGCCTATCGAAATGTTGATGCACTAATCATAGATGATGTACATGTGTTTTCAAGAAAAGGCGCCACTCAAGAAGAGTTTTTTCACACCTTTAATGCTCTTCATCTAGAAGGTAAACAGATTATTCTTTCTGCTAATGTATCCCCTTCTGAATTGCATTTGATCGAACCTCGTTTAGTTAGCCGCTTTGAATGGGGTATCGTACTACCTCTTGCGGTGCATACCCATGATGAATTAAAAGCTATTTTAAATAAAAAAGCTGAAAGTTTAAATTTTTATTTACATCCAAAACTTATCGATTTTCTTCTTGAAACATTCACAAGTAATTGTAAGTATTTAGTGCGTGCTTTAGAAGCGTTAATTTTGCGCACTCACGATACCGGTAAATTAATGACGGTGCCAGTAGCTAAGCAAATTTTAGCAGACTTGATTTTAGAAGAAGAACAAAATACGTTAACAGCTCAAAAAATCCTCAAATCTGTTGCTGAACAATTTGGCATTAAGGCAGAAGATATCCTAGGGAAGGCTCAGAATAGAGATTCTGTACTACCAAGACAAATTGCAATGCATCTTTGTCGGACGGAGCTAAAACTGCCTTTCATGAAGATAGGCGAAATTTTCTCAAAAGATCATTCCACTGTCATGTCGAGTGTAAAATTAATTCAGAAAGCTTTGGATAGCGACCTGACAGATGTTGCAGGGCATTGGTACTCCATCTTTAAAAAAATCAAGAGCTAAAACTAAAAGTCAAAAGAGTCTTAACCTACCAAGCGCAGTGACTAAAGAGTTTTTTTTTTTATTAACGCAAAGTTACAAAGTTTTTTGCCAATGTTGTGAAAGCATGTATTCACTGGTTTGGGTAAAGAAAAATAATTACTGTAAGCTGTATTGTCATATAATTTTCACATTGCTTCTCTTTTTCGTCTTTGGACTTTTGCATCTACTCTACTTAGATTATTAGTTCTTAGACTGGTACAGCAACAGCAACACTTCATTGCACCTCTTATTTGGAAACTCTTTTTGCCATGTTAAACAAATCAATCATTTGCTATATTTGAAAGTTATTTAACTTTGGAAAATTCAAAATTATGTTCGTTAATTATAATCCTCTATTTTTATTAAAAAATTATCCAGTTTCAAATTGTGAAAAGCTGCAAAACAATACAACAGCCAAGCTACTTGATAAAAAACCTGACTCCATTAACGATCAAATTTTTTATTATCTAATAGAAAAAGGTATTATTGATAAAACCGGGCGATTGAGCCTTGATTTTTCTCATTTAGAAGTGCCCCATTTAAAAAAAGCTCAATTTGATCGTATACAAAAACTGTTCACACAACCCATCACGGTTAAATCAAAAGATAATAGTTTCCAATTTGATATTAATTTAAAGGAGCTTCTTTCTTATTTAAAAGTTGATAGGCTAGAAATTGTAGGGGGTACAGTCTATTGGATTCTTGGGGGAGAGTTTATGCGTCAAGTTTGCAAGGAATTAAACATCCCCGAAGAGTTAATCACGAAAGATTTTTTTTCTGAATTAATAAATCCTGCAGCAGATATTGATATTCGTGTATTAGGTGTGAAAGATCCAGATACCTTTAAAAAATCAGTTTGTCAATTTTTAGCAACGAAGTTACCTGAAAAATTAAATCATCTCTCTTTTGATAAAAAAATAGAATTAATTTTAAAAAGTGGTCTAACAAAATATTTTACACAATATGACGAACAATCTAATGAGCATTTTGGAGTTGTTTCTTTTGGTAATCGTTCCGATTTTTCAGTAGATTTACTATTCGTCGAAAATCTCAAAAGAAACTATTTATTTAAACATGACGCTTTAAAAATTGTGATTACAAGAGATGTAAACAATGATGAATTTACTAGTTCGTTAAATTCAAATAGCGAATCTCTCTTAGAATCCTTGATTTTAAGATTAACTAAAATCTTAAATACTGAACAGGCGGAAGGAATCAATAAGGAAGGTGCTTGCATGTTGTTTTCCTACTTGGCAAAGGGGTGGCGCTATCATCAACCCGGCCTTGAAAATACGTTGATTTCAACTTTCTTAAATTCATATAATTTTGTAATTTTATCAAAACTTTTAACTAATCATTATCCAAACGAACCGTTAGCATCAGCAGTCGTTTGTTTTAATGCTTGCAGCTTAATGCCAGAAAATAAAAATCTGATCTTAAATATCTCCAAACAAATTTTAAGTAGTGTTGAAAAAAAGCAAGGACAAAACCTTAGCTTAAGGCACTTTAATGATCTGATGTTGCATTTAAATGAACCAAATATCAATGTAAATGAAGCAAAAATCCGCTTTGACTTAATAACAGGTTTTTTTCAAATTTTTGGTCTTTTAGCAACAGGGTTCATTAATTCGAATACTGAAAATAATGAATTGAACGTCATCAAAACAATGATCAACGAAAAACTATATTATCAATATAAATTCTATTCGGGCAAAAAACCTCTTCATATCAGTGTAAAAGATGATTTAATGTTAGCAATAACAAACTTTAAAAGTAATTTTCAAAAAAATAACTCTCTTTTTAAAAATTTGAAATCTTTTACTCAATACTTTACTTTTGAAGCCCAAGAATTAAAAATCCTAGAATTTAAAGTAGATTTGATAGAAGATACCTACCCTAACTTATCAACACATGCCTTTGAGCTCCTTCAAACAAAAGATGAAAGCTCTCTATCACATCACATAGGATTTTATCTTCTTTGCTACTCAGGTATAGTGGAAAAAAATTCCACCTACCTATCAACTCTTTTAGTTTTGCTACCGGTTCTTTTGAAAAATGAAAATCTTGCATCTATAAGAAAAAACCTTCTCTACACCCTGGTAAAATACTGGCTCACAACATATTATAAAGATACCCTCATAAACCATTCAGAAAAAATTGAAATATTTTATAAAAACCTAACTACTTATAATGTCGATGAAAAAGTTTTTAGCCTGACGTTTAGCGTATTTGACATTCCTATTTTGACTACTTACATTTTCAATCATTGGATTCAAGATCCTAAAATTTATGGTTTGGAATCAAGTTGTCAATTAATCAAAAACTTTATAGACCACAACCTCTATGCGGCGTTAAAAGTTTTGGAGAGAATTTTTTCAGATTTTGATGCTAATTACAATTTACTTAAAACCTATTTAGGATTGATTTTTGAAGCCTATTCTAAAGTTAAAAATAAATTGATTTTTGAACGAGACATTTTAAAGCTATTAAATCTTACGGATCAATTAATTGATAAAATGGTTTCCTATAAGAAAGCGCCATCACAAGATGAATGTAGCGTTGTAATCAACATTATTAAGCAGCTAATTCGCCACGATTTTGAAAGGGGCTCTCTACTTTTAAGAAAGCTTCAAGAAAAAAAAGCAACAACCAAAAACTTCTGTTCTATATTACGAGAATGTCCTGAAAGTGAAAAAATTAATCTGGCTCTTCAGTGGAATAAAAAATACCCGTTAGATGAAAGAGCAAATTTTAACATCCTTCAAGATAGGATTGTGCTTTTGGCAGAGGCAATACCAGAAGAATTAAATTCTGATTCAGCAAAAGAATTGGGTTTAGAAATTTTTAATAAATTTAAAATCTTTTTTAAGAGTAAAACCCCAAGTTTTTTTAAAATAAAAGATGCGTTAAATCCAAAACTTAGCTGGATTTTAACTCAATTTTTAAATCAGGTAGACAATGTCAACTACAAGGAAGTTTTTACTCTTTATTTTAATACAATTGAAATAATTAATCCTCAAAACCCTTTAAGCGAAGAGCTTACTTTAAGCTTAATGCCGACCTTAACAAAGATTCTATCAAAAGATCAATCTCATCAAATAGAATTTGTAAATGAAGTCTTTGCTAGATTTGGCTTTAGGGGTGCCGGTAAGATCTTTGATGAAGAATTAAAATTATACTATATGATGGTTTCATCGGCTCTTAAAAACGTTAAATCAGAAATTGCCATACATTTCATGAAAAAAATATTGCTTCAAAGGCAGGCAAGTGATCAACTTTTGGCTGATGAGTTAACACTACTTGATAACTGTTTAGAAATGCTGATCAGCAACAAAAAACTAGCTGAATGCGTTTCTCTTTTAGAATATTTTGATCACTTATTTCCAAGATCAAATATTCTAGATGAATCAAAAAAATACAAACAACTTTTTTTAAGTTTAAACTCAACATTCGAAATAAAAAAATTTGAACTCATTTCAAATAAAACTCACCTATTTCTAAATGATGAATCCCTTCAAGACAATGTGATCGAAATGACATTATCGCTCCTTGTTAATCCGTTTCTATTAAAAGACAATAACTTCTCTCGTCTTTTGAATATTATTCAACTATTTGGGTTAACAAATCCTACTATTATCCAAGGCTTAAAAAAATTTTTAAACCAACAAAAAAATATCCTTTACAGCGAATCGACGTTTTATACCTTTCAGGATATGGGATTAGCTTTAACTACTTTAAGCCCGTTTTTTCAACCCCTTAGCTCTTGTAACTCAACAGCATGTTTAACATTTCTTGATCATTATGAAATTATCTTATCCGAATTTAATGAAAAGAAGCTTTGGCTTGAAAAAAATGTATTTATTACAGAATTAACGTCATCTTTTTTTTATCTGTTGAAAGCCAGATTAGTTAATCCTCAAGAAGTCGAGAAGATGTTTTTAAAATTTGAAAAGGAATTAAAAATTTCAGAAACTTTCTCTATGACTCAAAAAATTGAGATAGATCTCATTTATTCTGAAATTTTTAATAGCTCTGAAGATATCAAAATACTTAAAAAAGTCTGGCAAAAACTAAACCTCACTTCATTAATAACAAACGACAAAAATGTTATAAAAGAGCTTATCAAATTAGCCGTAAAGGCTATTCGAAATTGCATAGATACCAATTTTTTAGAAAATGAATTGGAACCTTGTTTATTAACATTTCTAGAAAATATCTGCTTAAAATCAGATTTCCTGGATTTTCCTCCTTTATTAGAGATTATTGATGGCAACAATTCAGAAAGAATATTAAACCAAAAAATGAATCTTTTTCTAAAATTTATCGAAAAATATTCTGTAAAAAAAGAAAATCCTTATAACCCTGTAGCTATCAAATTTAAATCTTCATTAAAAAAATTAATCGAAACATGTTTTGAAAAAAACTTGGGAAAAGAAATTAAACATTTATTTTCTCCAAAATTTCTTACACCGAAAGAAATTTCTAGTTACCAGGGTAGATATTCAAAGGTGCTTTTTAAAAACCCCATGCTTTTAGAATCAGAAAAAAGCATTAGTAAAGCTTTAGATTCTTATCAATTAAATATTGAAGATGTAAATGAATGCCTTGATTTCCAACAAGAAAATTTGTTAGGTGCAATTAAGTGTCTTATGTCGTTAGCATTTGATTATAACAATGATGATCTATATTTTGAGCATCTAAGTAACATTAAAAATAAAATCTTACCCTTTATAGAGCAAAATCATCTTTATTTAACACCTTTTAAATTATTACATTACTATCTAAATATACCTGTAACTAAAAATAAAAACGGCCTTGAAATAAAGCTAATGCGAGAAAAAATCTATAATTTCTTTTATCATTTAGCTAAAGCCATTACAACGAAAGTTATAGAAAATCAGGATACTCTTACCAACCCACAATTTGATATTGCTTTATCAAATGTTGTACATCTTTCCTATTTGATTCCTTTTAAGGCAAAAAAAAATGCGATAATTTCTTCAGTTTTAATCTATTCTTACGCAACATCTGTCTTATCACTTGATAAAAATGAGCCATTTCTTGAATGTAGGCTAGGACTTATTTATGAAATGCAGCAGGATAATTATTTTTCTTTATCAGATTCTTTAAAGCAAGATGAAATTTCATACGAACTACATCTTTTAAATGGACTGCCAGAATATGTGCCTGAGAGAAAGAAAGGGATGGTTATTCTAGCTCCACTTACAGACCAAGGAAGAGCAACTATTTTATTAGAAATAATTAATAGACTTAAAGTATCACCAAAAACGGCTTTCGCTTTTTTGACACGTCATTATACTTTTCTAAACAAAAATAATCCCGAAGGAACTCAAAGTCTCTTCAGGGGATTGGCAAAAGCGCAAAGCGGAATGCCAGAATATCAAAAAATCTAAGAGATAATCGTCCTTGAATTAAATTTTTAAATGATGAGCTAAAAATATTTTTAGCTTGGACTTTGAAGCCTATTTCGGTTGAAAAAAAATCGAAATACAATATAACGCGATTCATTGGGGTATGGGGTATGGGGTTGGGTGTTGATAATTGGTAAAACACAATCTTTGTTGATGTCAATTTTGTCTTCAATTTAGTAAAAAAATTAGATCAAATTTGATATTTTTCAATATAACGCAGACCTTCAGGCTACGTATTAGGTTAAAATCCAAAAATAGCCATTGCAAAAAGGCACCCATTGTTGAATTAATCAACATCCTAGACCAGACCCTCTTTTCAAGAATTTAAAGATCTTCTAGTTTATGATCATTTATTAATTATATAAAAAAATGTTATCGTTTGGGATTAAATTTTTTATAAAACTTTTTTTGGAAATGATCCTTCATGATTTTACCTTCTCATAACCCTCTCGCTTCATTAACAAATGACTACGCCTCACCAAACAATAAATTTAAAAGTAGTGATTCAATTGTACCGAAAATAGATTCTAAAAAATTAGCGCACGAAAAAATTTTTAATTTTCTGATTTATGAAGGTATCATAAATAGTTGCGGTAGTTTGAATTTCGAATTCAAGGGTTTAGGAGCGCCCGATCTAAAAAAAGCCCAATTTGATCGCATTCAAGAGTTATTAATAAAGCCCTTTATTGTAAAATCAAAAGATGATCTTTTCGAATTGACTGTTAATTTTAAAGACCTCTTTATTTATTTAAATATTGAACGAATAGAAATTGTCGGTGGAACAGTCTATTGGATACTTGGCGAAGAGTATATGCGGGAGGTTTGTAAGAAATTAAATATTCCGATTGGGTTAATCCAACAAGGTTTTTTTTCAGAATTTGCAAATCCAGCAGCAGATATTGATCTTCGTGTTATGAAGGTAAAAGATCTAAACTCATACAAAAAATTAGTTTGTGCTTATCTTGCAACACTCCTGCCTCAAAAATTTAATGATCTCTCAGCCGAGGCCAAAGAAAAACTTATTTTCGATAAAGGTCTGACTAAATATTTTACGCAAATAAACGAACAATCAAAAGAGCATGTTGGAGTCATTTCATTCGGTAATCGTCATGAGTTTGGAGTAGATTTACTGTTTGTTGAAAATCTTAAAAGAAAATATTTATTTAAACATGATGCTGTTAAAATTGTGATCTCCAAAGAGCCTAAAAAAGATGAATATACTGCTTCCCTAAATTCAAATACCGATTCTGTCTTAGAATCCTTGATTTTAAGATTAACTAAAATCTTAAATACTGAACATTTAGAAGAAATAGATCTCTCTGGTGCTTGCATGTTGTTTTCCTATTTAACAAAGGGATGGCGATATCATCAACCCGGCCTTGAAAGCATGTTGATCTCAACTTTCTTAAACTCATATAATTTTGCAATTTTATCAAAACTTTTGGCTAATCATTATCCTGATGAGCAATTTGCATCTACTTTTGTTTGTTTCAACGCTTGTAGCTTAATGCCCGAAGATAAAAATCTGCTCTTAAATATCTCCAAGCAGATTTTAAAAAAAGTTGAAAAAAGGATGAGCGAACCTTTAGGTTTATTTCATTTTAACGAAGTGCTCATGCATTTAAATAGCCAAAACTTAAAAAGAGAAGAAGTTAAACTTTTGTTTGATGGAATATCAGCCTATTTTCAAATCTTTGGACTTTTAAGTACAGTTTTAATTGATTCAAACAATCAAGATTTGGAAATCAGCCCTACAGTAATCAAGGAACAAGTTGTTTTTCAAATTAAATTTAAAACTTCAAAAAAGCCTTTCCATATTACAGTTAAAAATGATTCTGCTTTAAGTTTAAATAATTTTAAAAATATCATCACAAATGAATCTCTCCTTAAAAGTTTGCAGAATTTAAGTCAGCATTTCATCTTCTTGGAAGGTAAATTAAAGATCTCTGAAATACATGTAGAGGAAATGATTGAAAATCCTATTGATCTATCAAAACATGCTTTTAACTTTCTCGAAGATAAAAATTGGCTGATAAACCATATAGGATTTTATCTTCTTTGTTATTCAGGGATAGCGGAAAAAAACTCTAGCTATTTAAATTTTCTTATTCTTAATTTGATGGTTCTTTTAATGAATGAACAAAATCCAACCACAAAAAAAAATCTTCTATATTCATTAATAAAATATTGGCTAGCGACACCTCAGCGTCATATCCTTTTAAAACAAACAGAAGCAATAGAGGCCTTTTATGACAATATAGATAAATATGATATCGACCATACAATATTTTGTCTCTTATTTAGCAAATTCGAAATTAGAGAAATCTCCACTTTTATTTTTAATACATGGGAACATTTTAAATATTTTGATATACAATTAAGCTCTCAATTAATTGAAAATTTTAAAGATCACGATCCCTATTCTGCTTTAAAAATCCTTAAAAAATTAAGTGAAGAGCCCTCTTCTAAATGTACAGAACTTAAAAAGTCATTTGATTTACTTGTAGCAGCATATGCTAAATTAGAAAATAAATTAATAGAAGAAAGAGATTTATTAATTCTTGCAGACATTGCAGAACAATTAATCAGCAAATTAACCTCATTTAAGCACGCACCAAAACAAGATGAGATGAAATATTTTATCGATATTATCGGAAAAACAGTTAAGCTTGATTTTGTGAAAGGCGCTAAATTACTAAAAAAACTAGAAGAGAAAAATGGCTATAATAAAGGTTTAAAATACATTTTAAGGCTATTTTTTCCTGAGGATAAATTAAAATTTGTTCATCAGCTTGTTGAACAACCTCTAGATTCAACAGCTACTAATTTAGATCTTGTAGAAAGAATAGAGCTGTTTTTAAGTCTTTGCACTATTAATTCAGATGCTGAATTTTTAACACTTGCAGGAAATGAAATTTTAAAAACTCTCACGTTGCTTTTTAAAGGTAAGAAGCCGGGTGTAGTAAAATTAAAAGAGATCATAGTACCTCACCTTGAGTGGCTTTTACTTCAATTTTTAAATCAGATTGAATCTGGTGAAAAGCCTCAAGAGCTTATTTTACTCTATTTTAAAATAACTGAGGCTCTTCAACCTAAAATTATTTTTAATCAAAAGCTAGTTTTAGGCTTGATTTTGGGCTTAAAAACCATTTTATTTAAGAATAATGGCCAATATGAATTTGTAAAAACACACCTTGCAAAATTAGAAAATCGAAATTCAACGAGTATTACAGAAGAAGAGCTTGAACTCTACCAAGAATTGACTGCAATCTACTTAAAATCCAATCAAACTAAAGTAGCTTCTGATTTTTTAAAAATACTTTTAAGATCGCACCATTCACAAAATCGACCATTAACCCTGTTTCTAAAAGACAAATTTGAAGACTGTTATGCTCAATTTATGCAAAAAAAAGGGTCAGACGACGCAATGTTACTTTTAGAACATTACGAGAATTTTTTTCCTGAAAACCCTGTACAAAATGAAGCAAAAAAATGGAAGGAATTGATTTTTAGCATTTCAAATAAGCAAAACATAAAAAAAATGGAAATATTGATAAAAAAATCAGCTATTCTTAAAACTGATCAATCTATCATCAACCTTAGCAAAGAAATTGTTCTCTCCTTTTTAAGTAATAAAAACCTTTTTACTGATAAAAAACAAAACTCTATTAGTTTGATTTTTAAATTAATTGAAGGTTATCAATTGAGTGATCTTTCCATTATTCAACATTTAAAAAGTATTTTGATTTCTTTAAAAGACAAAGATTTAAACGAATCTGCTTTTTGGATGTTTACTAGTTTCGGGGTTAGCTTGTCTAATTTGACTCCTCTTCTTGCTCCTCTTTCTTTCGCTAATTCAAATAATGTTTTAATGTTTTTAAAAAACTACAAAGAAATTTTAGCAAATTTTAGCGGCTTAAGTCTTTTACCCAAAAAAAAAGAATTGATCCAAGAATATATCGCAGCATTTTTAAAAAGTAAATCAATCGATGCGCAAGAAATTGAGAAAGCCTACTCTTTTCTTGAAGCCGAATTAAAACTTTGTGGCTCTATTACAATAGAACAACAAAATGAGATGGATTTAAAGTACTGCAAAAGCCTTATTGCTTTAGAAAGCCATGACATCCTTAACATCTGGAAAAAATTGCATTCTCTTGCTATCAATGTAAATAAAAAAGAAGGAATCAATGATCTTCTTCAATTATATAGTAAAGGTATTATCAGTTTTAAAAAAAGCAAATTGCATGAAAATTTAGTAGAGCCTGATCTTATTCCATTTTTAGATCATATTAAAGATAAAGTTACACCTGAACAGATATTACCTTATTTTGACTTTTTGTCGGCTAACCAATCAATTGAGCTTTTAAAGCTAGCTTTTATTTTTGCCGCAACAATCATCGAATCTTGCCCTTTTGAAAAACCTGAAAATCTAACAAAACCCTATCTTCAATTTAAATATAAGCTAAATGAACTAGCAGATGTATGCTTTGAAAAAGATGAGTTAAAATTTTTACCAACTATTATTCAACCTAAATTTTTTACATCGAAAGAAATATATAGTTTTAAGGGTAGAACTTCAAAAACTTTATTTAGCAAATCTTTCGTCACAAGCAATGTGAAAAATATTAGTTATGCCTTAAAACACTTTAAGGATAATATTGGATCTCTAGAAGAGTGCCCTCTATATCAAAAAGAAAATTTATTAAGTGCTATTCATTGCCTGCTATCTCTTGTCTTTATTCATGGTGATATTGATTCTTACTTATCAGAATTAATTCAAATTTCATTACAAATTAAAATTCAAGATTTTTCACTAACCTCCATTAAGAAAATACCTATTAAAATACGTGAAGAAAAATATTTTCAATTTTATTTTAATTTAGTGAAAATGACTACCATTAAGCTCATGGAACGCAAAAATCTTTTAACTGGTTCTTTCGTGGAAATTGCGCTGAACACTATGCAGCATATTAAATGTTTGATGCCATTTATAGAAAAAAAAGAAGAGATTATTTCGCTCTTTTTAGATTTTAGCTATGTAATCATATTTTTGCCAAAAGGAGAGGCTCAAAACCATTGTGTTGCACAACTAAAAAATATCATCCAGCAAATGGAGATAGAAGGATTTTTTAATAATATAAATACAGCAGATGGTTTGAAAAACAGTTTAAAGCTTTATTTTTGTATGGTTGGAGTGTCAATTCCAGTATTAAATAATATTTTGGAAGAAACTAAAGCAGAAATAATTTTGGAAATACTCAACACAATCGTTTCTTACAATACTCAAGCATCTACTAATGCAGCTTTGCGTTATTTTAATTTACATGCCAACCTTCTTATGAAACATTTTGAAGATGAAACAACGCTTCTTTTTGCAAAGTTAAATTATTTCGATTTTGATAGCATTTCACAAAATTACTTAAATAAAAATCCTCAACATTCCTAGGACTTGCTATATCGGGTCGAGACTATCGGGTTCATGCTTGGGGTTTTGATTTAACCAACAATGCACGTCTTGGTCGCAAGCTCCCTCGCGTTTCAAGTATGGCCTACAAAGTTAGATAAAAAGAGGAAGTAAAAGTGATTTACACGAATCATGGCTGAAAAGCTTTCGCATTATAGCTTAAGGTTGATAAAAAAAAAGAATGGAAAATTACGCTTTTTTCGAATTACCGAATTAGCTCTTTAGAGCTCATTTTTCAAAAACTAACCGAAAGTATCACTGATCTTAAAGCACTTGTAGGCTACAAATTTAAGATCATTTATTAATTATATAAAAAAATGCTATCATATGACATTAAATTTTATAAAAATTTTTATGGAAATAATCCTTCATGATTCCTATTTTTAATAATCCTCCTTCTTCATTAACAAACTACGACTCACCAAACGATTATTTTAAAATTAACGATTCCCCTTCACCAAAAACAGATTCAAAAAGTTTAGTGCATGATAAAATACTTAATTATCTGCTTCAAAAAGGTGCTATAGACAAAAATGGTTGTTTAAATCTTGATTTTGTTAATTTAGAACTTCCTTATTTAAAAAAAGCACAATTTGACCGAATACAGAAACTGTTCACAACATCTTTTACTGTAATATCAAAAGATAATCTTTTCCAATTTGATATTAATTTAAAGGATCTCATTTGTTATTTAAAAGTTGATAGACTAGAAATTGTCGGGGGAACAGTCTATTGGATACTTGGGGAAGAGTATTTGAGGGAAGTTTGCAAGGAGTTAAACATCCCTGAAGAGTTAATTCCGAAAGATTTTTTTTCTGACTTACTAAATCCGGCAGCAGATATTGATGTTCGTGTTTTAAGTATAAAAGATCCAAATTCCTATAAAAAATTAGTTTGTGAATTTTTAGCAACGCAGTTACCCGAAAAATTTAATCATCTAACTTTTGATGAAAAAAAAAGGCTAATCTTAAAAAATGGCCTTACAAAGTATTTTACACAACTAGATGAAGAATCTAAAGAGCATTTCGGAGTTGTTTCGTTTGGTAATCGCTCCGATTTTTCAATTGACCTACTGTTCATCGAAAAGCTTAAAAGAAAAAATTTATTTGTACATGATGCTCTTAAAATTGTGATCTCAAGAGATGTAAACAAAGAGGAATTTTCCGCATCGCTTAATTCTAACGAAAGATCTGCCCTAGAGTCCCTGATTTTAAAGATAACAAAAGTATTAAACACTGAAAATTTAGAAGGAATTGATACGGCAGGTGCTTGCATGATATTCTCCTACTTATCCAAAGGATGGCGATATCATCAACCTCGCCTAGAAAGCACTTTGGTTGCAACTTTCCTAAAATCATGTAATTTTTCACTTTTATCAAAACTTCTTCTAAATCATTATCCAAATGAACCTCTAGCATCTACAGTCGTTTGTTTTAATGCGTGCAGTTTGATGCCGGAAGATAAAAATCTGATCTTAAATTTTTCAAAGCAGATTTTAGTCGATGTCGGTATTGAAAAAAATGAAGTTGAAATTTTAGCATTATTACATTTTAACAAAGTCATGATGCACTTAAATGAACCAAACCTTAAAGCAGTAGAAGCTAAACAATATTTTGACACAATAAAAGCCTATTTTCAGATCTTTGGATTCTTAAGTACTGCTTTAATAGATTCTGTTAATAGCCAATTATCAATCCTTTCAACAACAATCAATAAAGAGCCTTTTTTTCAGATCAAATTCAAGTCTCATAAAAAACCACTTCTTATTTCCGTAAAAAATGATTCAGTTTTAGCCTTAAAAAACTTTAAAGAGGCCATAAAAAATAGATCTTTACTCAATAGCTTACAGGTTTTAAGTGGGCAATTTACCTTTCATCAAGGGCAATTGAAAATTTCTAAAATTTCTGTCAACGTAATGGAAAGTTGCAACGCTCAATTTTCAGAATACGCTTTTGACTTCCTCGAAGATGAAAATTGTCTAATAAAGCAGATGGGATTTTATCTTCTTTGTCATTCAGGGATGTTAAATCAAAACTCTAGCTATCTAACACATCTTATACTTAAATTACCTGATCTTTTAAAAAATGAAAAAAACTCATCCGTAAAAAGAAACCTAATCTATTCATTACTGAAATATTGGCTTACAACAACGCACCATCTGATACTTGTAAAACAAAGAGAAGCAATAGAGGCCTTTTATGATAATATAGATAAATATGATATCGACCATAAAATATTTTGCCTCACATTTAGCAAATTCGAAATCAGAGAAATTTCCCATTTTATTTTTAAAACATGGCAACATTTAAAAATATTTGATCTCCAATCAAACATTCAATTACTTGAAAATTTTAAAGATCACGACCCCTATTCTGCTTTAAAGATCCTTAAAAAATTAAGTGAGGAGACCTCTTCTAAATATGAAGAGCTGAAAAAATGCTTTGACTCACTTGTCGTAACATATGCTAGATTAGAAAATAAATTACTAGAAGAGAGAGATTTATTAATACTTGCAGACATTGCAGAAAATTTAATTAGTAAATTAAGCCCATTCAAACAATCAGTAAAACAAGATGAAATGAAATATTTTATCGAAATTATCAGAAAAACAGTTAAGCTTAATTTTTTGAAAGCTGCTAACTTACTAAAGAAACTTGAAGAGAAAAACGGCTACAATAAAGGATTAAGACAAATATTAGAGCCATTTTCAAAGGAAGATAAATTAAAGTTTATTCATCAGCTTATTGAAAAGCCTTTAGACTTAAAAGCTACTAAAGTAGATCTCGTAGAAAGAATAGAGCAGTTTGTAAGTTTTTGCACAATTGATTCGGACGCAGATTTATTAGTATTAGCAGAAAAAGAAATTTTAAAAGCCCTCTCATTACTTTTTAAAGGTAAAAAGCCAGGTGTAGTAAAATTAAAAGAGATTTTAACTCCGCATCTTGGATGGCTTTTAGCGCAACTTTTAAATGAAATTAAATCCCATGAAAAGCCCCAAGAGATTGTTATACTCTATTTTAAAATAACAGAGGCGATTCAACCTAAAATTATTTGTAACGAACATTTAATTTTAAGCTTGATTTTGGGCTTAAAAACCATTCTATTTAAGGATGATACCCAATATGTATTTGTAAATACAAATCTTGCAAAATTAGGAAATCGAAATTATTTAAGTATTGGATTAGAAGAACTTCAACTTTACCGCGAATTAGCTGCAATCTACCTGAAAAAAAGTCAAACAAAGGTAGCTTCTGATTTTGTAAAAAAACTTTTAAGCGCACTTCACTCACAAAATAAATCTTTTTTAAGTATAATCGAAGAATTTAATGGATGTTTTGATCAATTTATTTTGCATAAACAGTCATTTGAAGCTTTGGCACTTTTAGAACATTACGAGAATCTTTTTTCTGAAGATCCTTTACCAAATGAAACAACAAAATGGAAAGCATTGATTTTAAGCTTTGATCAAAATCAAAACATAAAAAAATTAGAAATCCTAAGTAAAAAATCAGATATTCTTAAAAATGATGAAGAACTTCTTAAAATAGCCAAAGAAATAGTTCCGTTAATTTTAAGTAATCGAACTCATTTTAAAGATAAAACCAAAACTGCCCTAAATTTAATTTTTGAGTTGATTAAAGGTTTTCACATATCTGACCCAGCACTTATCAACCATTTAAGAGATGTTTTAATCCCTCTTAACGACAAAATTACGATAGAGTCATTCTTTACAATGTACCAAGGACTTGGGGTTAGCTTATCTGAATTGACACCTTTATTTAAACCCCTGTCTAATGTCAATTCAGAGATTGTTTCACAATTTTTAGAAAATCAAACTCAAATTTTAGTTAGATTTAACGAAAAAGATCGCTCCGCCGAAAAAAAAGAATTAATCCAAGAATTTATTTCTGGATTGCTAAAATGTAAATTAATGACCCCTGTTGAAATTGATGTAACATTTTCCTTTCTTGAAAATGAGCTAAAGCTCTCTACCACCTTTACAATTGATCAACAAAACGAAATTAATTTAAAATATTGCAAAAGCTTTATTTCTTTAGAAAACCACGACAAGCTTAACATGTGGAAAAAATTGATTTTTCTTAGCCTCAACACTCATAAAAAAGAAGAAATTAAAGAACTACTACAATTATTTATTAAAGGAATGCTAACCCATAAAAAAAATAACAAACCAGAAAAGGATTTAGAGCCTTATGTTGTTTCATTTTTAAAAAATATAAAGTCTAAGGTGACTCCTTTAGAAATGCTACCCTATTTTAATTTATTATCTGTTAACCCATCAGATGAACTTTTAGCACTTAACATTTATTTCGCTCTAAAAATCATTGAAAATTGTCCCATTGAAAAACCGGAAAATATTAAAGAGCCCTACCTTCAATTTAAACTTGGACTGAAACAAATAATGAATTTATGTTTCGAAAAAAATATAATAGATGATTTAGTTGCTTTAGGCAAATTTAAATGTTTTACCTCGAAAGAAATATATAGTTTTTCATGCAGAGCTTCAATTTTTTTTTTTGAACATGAGGATATCTCTCAAGAAAAAGAAAATATTTCTATTTCCTTAAAATATTACCATGCTACCTTAACTTCTACCGAAATATGTCCTGAATTTGAAAATGCGAGCAGATTAGGTGCAATTAATGCTCTTCTATCTCTTATTTTTATTCATGATGATGCAGAACTTTATGAAATTGAATTAATATCAATTATAACGAAAATTATTTCTGGAGGAAATTCATTTGCCCCCAATAAAAGTGTATCACCTACAAAATATAGTAAAGATATCATTAAGTTGGACAAATTTTTTCAATTTTTATTTCATCTAATAAAATTAACTACAGCTAAGATTTTAGCAAATAAAGATATTTTAACAAAATCTATGGTCGATCTAATAATTGACAATATAAAGAATTTTAAAAGTTTAATGAAATATACAGAAAAAAAAGATGAGATTATTACTCTTGCACTAGAGGCAAGTTTTGTATCAACGCTCATACCCACAACCAAAGCTCATGGTCTTTGTGTTGATGAACTTCAACGACTTGTTAAGGAAATGAAAACTGAGGGCTTTTTATCAAACATCAAGAATGATGAAAGTATTCAAAACTGCTTGCAATTAGTTGCAATAGCGGAACTACAAATCTCGGATTACGGAAGTGTACCTGATATAATCAGAGCAAAAATATTGTTGGATATAATAACTAAAATTCTTAAACTTAATACCCAACAATCAACTGCCATTTCTTTTTATTTCTTTAATCAAAATTACATTCTTCTAAAGTCTCACTTTGAAAATGAAGCGTTACTTCTTTTGTCGCAATTTAGAGCCGTAAATTATGGATTACCGGAGAATTTTATGGGGGATGATTTTGTAGATATAGACTTGTTCGCACTACTTAATGGAGATTATGGCAATAGGGGCAAATGAGCTTTCTGACATTTTATGTGTAGTTTTTAACATATTTTTATTAACAAGATTTAAAGCACACTAACTTGGAGTGCATTATAAGATTGTTTAGAAAAAGGTGCGTAAAACTAAAATCGAACAGCTTAATGCAGGCGTTTTGCGTTGTAAAGGACGAATAGACTGCTCAACATCATGGCAAAGGTTGCAAATATGGGTGACAGTACTCCGCAAAGAGCAAGTATGACTCCTACAATATTATAGATAAAAGCCCAAAATAAATTTTGTTTTAAGATGGTCTGTCCAAAGCGTCCAAGAGCCCTTATTTTTAAAATTGAAAGTAATCTATCTGACGTTAACAAAATATCAGAAACCTGAATAGATATATCTGTTGCGCTCACAACTGAGATACCGACATCTGCAAGGTTAAGTGCTGGAGCATCATTAATACCATCTCCCATCATACAGACAATATGGCCGTTTTTCCGTAAATCTTCGATTAATTCTTTTTTCATTAAGGGGCAATGGCCAAAATGAAAAGCATCAAAAGAGCAGGTTTTAGCAACAAAAGAAACAGCATCTTCAGAATCACCTGATAATAGAATTGTTTTAGCAGGTTTTAAGGATGCGATAAGCTCTATTGCCCCATCCCTTATTCTATCACCAAGAAAAAGGGTTGTTTTCAGTTTAAAATTTTTGGCAAAATAGACTTTTGTAGCAAAATTATTCTCCTTATCTAAAATAGCAGTTTCAAGCGGGACACCTTCATGCTTTAAAAACTCATAAGAGCCTAAAATATAAACATTAGAACCAACAACTGCTTTTAATCCTTTCCCGGCAATTTCCACTAAGCTATCAAGTTTTTGAGCTTTACTTAAAATATTTTTAGAAATTGAGAGCGAAATAAGGTGTAAAGAGTGAGCTGTCATTCCCTTCAAGATTGTAAGCTCTGATTCTGACAAGTTTTCAAAACCTTTGATAACTGTAAATTTGCCTTCTGTTATCGTGCCTGTTTTATCAAATACGAATACAGTTTCTCGTCCAAGAAAAGGCAGCACTGCCCGATTTCTTACAATGGCATTAAAAGAGCTAAGACCACTCATCAATTTAGACTCTGCAAGCGGCGCTGCAATCCCTATTGCGCAAGGGCATGAAATTAATAGAATAGATAAAGCATCAGTAAATGCAATTCCAGTATCTTCAAACATAAAAGAATAAGTAAATTTAAGAGCCGTGATAATTAAAATGATAGGGACAAACCAAGCAACAACTTTATCAACAGCATGTTTATATTGTGATTTGGATTTTAGTCCAGATTCTATCATCTGAATGATGCGGGCTAATGCAGAATCTTGATCTGTTGCTTCTGCAGATATGAATAACCTACCATTTTGCAAAATTGAGCCTCCAATAACTTTAGACCCTATTGTTTTAAAAAGAGGGATTGACTCCCCTGTCATTAAAGATTCATCCGAGAAGCCATTTCCATCAACCACAACACCATCTAAAGCTATTTTTTCACCTTGAAAAACGGCATAAACATCTAATTTTTTTATTTCCTTGATAGGCACAAATTTTAAAATTCCATCTTTAAGCTGTTTTCTAGCGCGTCTTGGGATGGTGAGATTTAGTCTTAAAAGGGAATTTTTAGCAGAAAACTTAGCTTTTGTTTCAATCATTTTCCCGAGGAGCACAAAAGTAATGATTACTGTCATCGAATCAAAGTAGACTTTTGTCCCGCCTAATAAGAGCTCATAAAAAGACAATATAAAACTTGCTGCTACGCCTAAAAAAACTAACGTTTCCATCCCGTAAATACCAAATTTTATGGCGTTCTTAAACTTATGGAAAATAGGCCAAAAGCTATAGGTCACAACAGGAAGAGTCATAAAAAAAGATAGCCAAGCAAATAAAGAGCCATATTTTAGAGGGTCATAATCAAAGTAGGAGGCGTATAATGGATAAGAAAACATCATGACGTTTAGCGAGCAGAAAGCAGCGACCACAAACCTTAGGTAAAGCTTATGGCTGACAGGTTTATTTTCAGCATCTTCAAGAGTAAGTGGTTTGTAACTTAAAAGTTCGATTAATTTAAAAATTTGATCTTTTGAAATATAGCGTGGTGAAAATTCGATGCTTCCTAAATCCGTTGAATAGTCTACCATACAGCTGACAACACCCTTTTCTCGCATTAAAACAAGGTTAATCAGCTCAGCGCAAGACGGGCACCATAAGTTGCCGATTTCAAGATATAATTTTTCCAATTCATTTTTAATAACTTTTTGTTGATTAGACTGAATTTGAGATTTAAGATTGGGATTTGAAATTAACCCGGACTTAATTGCCTGATTAAAAATTGGATGATCTTGATAGACGCTCAATTCATTTTTTGAGTCTAGAATATTGTATACGGAGAGACATCCATAGCAACAAAAAACATGGTTGTTGTCAACGATCGAATTTTCTGCAACTTCAAGTTTACATAACATACAATTTTTTTTTGTTTGGTATAAAACCATCAGAAGACCTATATCTTATGTTTTGTTATAAACATTTGGAGGTTTTAACAATGGAAAGCAATCCTACCATCAATGAGAATAACTTTTTTAACTGTTTTTCGGAAGATCTGTTTTATGAAATCTTTCATGAGATGTCCCCGTCTGAGCTTTTAATCATGAGTCGAGTAAGTATGATATGGAAAAAAATGTCTGATCTTGAAGTTTTATGGAGGTTCCATGCCATTACAAAATGGCCTGATTACGTAAAAATTGAAGATATTAACTGGAAAGAGCACATTCAGGCAAATTATAACAGCTCTTTTTTTGGATCCTTAAATTTTTATTTAGGGGATCTCTTAACTGTTTGCAATAATTCAATCAATTATCTGGACCCTCAAAAAAAATCAGTCGTTCATGAAAAAATCTCTCATAAAGCCTCCATCAACCAACTTATCATTTACGATAATAAGAAAGCGAATATAAAATTTATAACATGCGCAACCGATGGTTCTCTTAAAATGTGGGATAATCAAATGAATGATGTATGTTTGCTTGATCAACATATACATACACGGTCTGTTACATGTATCGAATCATTTAGCAATACATTCTTTACAGGTTCTCAAGACTTATCATTAAAAGTATGGGAATTAAATTATCCAAATGATTTTCATAAAACCTACTCTCTTGAGTTAATAGATGAACTTAAAGGCCATAAAGAAGCAATTACTTGCTTACAGATAAGTAGAGACTCTCCTGATGTTATTCTTATTTTTTCCGGGTCAAGGGATAAAACAATTAAAATTTGGAAAAAAATTGATGATCTACAATATCAGTGCATACAGACTCTTAAAAGTCATAAGTCTACAGTCACTTCTTTAAAAATCAGCACGAGAGCAAATTGCCTGATAAGCGGATCTGTCGATAAGACTATTAAAATTTGGAACAAGCAAGAAGATAAATTTATGTGTATTCAAACATTAAGTAATCATTCAGGAACAATAACATCTTTTGTGGTAGATCCTTATAATTGGATTTTTTATTCAACTGCGCTTGATGGTAAAATTATTGGTTGGAAGTATTGTACGATAAATAAAAAATGGATTGCAGATTCTGTTAATATTAGTAATAAAACAAAAATCAATTGTTTAAAATTTAATCGAAATCTTAATGGAAATCTTGTAAACGCAATTGAATACAATCAGCTTTATAGCCTCTCATCTGATGGAAAAGCAACTCTTTGGAGCAGGACTCTAAATAGTACAGCTTTAACACTTGAAAAAGAATTGAATAATTTAACTTGAAAAAGATATTCCAACTTGGCAAAATGAAGAACTCCTTCTTTATAAAAACAGGACCATCTCATGCGAAGATCTATATGCTACTGCAACCCAAATCAAGCCATTGCCGGTGAAACAAACACTTGGATGTTTGTCTACACAACATCTGTTGCACTTCCTAAAGGTACGAAACTAAAATTTGATCTCTCAAGCAGTGGCCGTGATCTGGATTGGGAATTGCCTACATCAAATCTCAAAAAAACTAAAAATGTCGTATTTGCGAAATTGGATAACGGAAAAATACTACAAGCTAAAGAAATTGAAGTTCCTAATAGTGTCTACCCTCTTTTTGAATTTGTTTTAGCTGCCGATATGACCCTAGGGGCTAACTTTACGGTCGTTGTTGGGTCTCCAAAAAGCGAAGAAAGCACTTTCAAAACACAAGGCACAAGAGCTCAGACAAATACTCAAAGAAGACGTACCTTCCTACTTTATATAGATCCAACCGGTAAAGGGCGCTACGATGAACCAGAAGTTTTCTCGATGGATGTTCGTGGTGGAGAGCTTAGTAATATTCGCGTCCTAACACCTTCATTTGTTGCAAGAAACAAACGATTTGACGTGATCGTACGTTTTGAGGATCAATTTGGTAACTTAACTAACGAAGCACATGAAGATACTCTTGTCGAATTATCCTACGAAAATTTAAGAGAAAACCTTAAATGGAAATTATTTGTACCAGAAACAGGCTTTATTTCCCTTCCAAATTTATATTTTAACGAAGCCGGTATTTATACAATTTGCCTTGAAAACTTGAAAACAAAAGAAACGTTTAGATCCCCTCCTATCAAATGTTTTCCTGACAATACAAGACATATGTTTTGGGGATTATTGCATGGTGAATCTGAAAGAATCGATTCTACTGAAAACATTGAGAGTTGTTTGCGTCATTTCCGAGATGAACGCGCTTTAAACTTCTATGCGTCCTCATCATTTGAATCTCAAGAAGAAACGAGCAACGAAATATGGAAGCTCATTATTCAAAATTTAACAGAATTTGATGAATCTGATCGCTTTACAACTTTAGTCGGATTTCAATATTCTGGTGAACCTACTAAAGAAGGCTCAAGACAGTTTGTTTATGCAAAAGACAACAAGACGATTTTGCGTAAAAAAGATCCTAAATATGGCAACCTCTCAAAAATTTATAAATGCTTTGCTCCAAAAGAACTGATTTCAATCCCTACTTTTACGATGGGTAAAGGTTTTGACTATGACTTCAAAAATTTTGACCCTGAATATGAACGCGTAGTTGAGATTTATAATGCCTGGGGATCTTCAGAATGCACTAAAAAAGAAGGTAACACTCGTCCGATTTCAGGAAGTTCTAAAAATGGAGTTTCCGAATCAGCCGAAGGGTCTATTCAAAAAGCTTTAATGCGTAACTGCAGATTTGGTTTTGTGGCAGGAGGTCTTGATGATCGCGGAATTTATACAGATCTTTTTGAAGGCGACCAAGTCCAATACTCCCCCGGAATGACAGCAATTATTTCGCTTGAACATTCTAGAGCTTCAATGATTGAGGCCCTATTTAATCGTTCATGTTATGCAACAACAGGTGAGCGCATTATTGTAGGACTTTATCTTGCAGGTTTACCAATGGGTTCTGAAACGAGCACTGCAGTAAAACATGGACTCGTTGTTAACCGTCATCTGTCAGGGTATGTAGCAGGTACGACTACACTAAAAAGCGTTGAAATCATACGAAACGGTAAAGTCATCAAAACATTTGAATGCGATGGTTACAGCATGAATTTTACATACGATGATATGTCGCCTTTAGAAAAGTCAGTCATTGACGCTAAGGATAAAAAACCACCTTTTGCCTACTACTATCTGCGTGTAACTCAAGAAGATGGGCATATGGCATGGAGTTCTCCTATTTGGGTTGATTACATCCCTCTAGTTCTTAAAAAACCTGATAAAAAACCTGCGGTTCTAAAATCGATCAGAAAAGATGACTTCCTCGAAGATGACTTTAGCGAAGAGTTCGATGATGATTTGGATGATCTCGATGATGACTTAAGCGAAATTGAGGATGATAAATAACCATGGATCAATTAATTTTTACTTTAATTATTGCATTTATAGTCATTTTAGTTGCTTTATGCCTACTTGGAATAAGTTGGCTCATTACAGGTAAATCAAAGATTAGGCCTGGTGCCTGCGGTAGGACACCGAGTGAAAACCGCAATAAAGATTGCGGTGAAAAATCCTCATGCGAATTATGTGAAAAACCAGAAGATGAAAAAAGGCAGTAATCCATTGATTTATAAAAAAGATGATCCGGAATCGATACAAAAAATGTTTGGCAGCATCGCCTCAAGATATGATCGCACTAATGCCATCCTCTCTTTTCAGCTGCATCGGTTTTGGAATAGTCAATTGCTTAAAGAGGTTACAGATGCACATAATCCAGAAAGTATGCTTGATCTTTGCTGTGGTACAGGTGAAATTGCATTTTCCTATTTAAAAAAATCCAAACAGCCTAAAAAAATATACATGCTCGATTTTTGTGAAGAGATGCTTGATTGCGCTCGTCATAAAGGTAAAGCTCTTATTTTTAAAACCCATCAAATCTCTTATATTCAAGCTGACGCTGAACTCATCCCGATGAAAAATGAATCGGTACATTGCGCTACGGTAGCTTACGGCATACGAAATATAAGAGATCCTAAAAAATGCATCGACGAAGTCTATCGCGTACTAAAACCCGGTGGTACATTTGGTATCTTAGAGCTAACTCAACCAACAAACGCTTTTTTACAGATGGGCCATCAAGTTTATTTGAAAGCGGTATTACCTCTTGTCGGTAGATTGATAACCTCCAATAAAGAGGCTTATGAGTACCTATGCAACAGTATTAATGCTTTTGTCAAACCGGCAAAACTTGAACTGATGCTAAAAGATGCGGGTTTTGTGCAAACGATGCAAAAACCCTTAGCTGGTGGCATTGCCACCATCATTTATGGTAAAAAACCTCTCCCGTTTGTCTCTAAATAGTAAAACAGTAATAAAGCACACAAATTTGTTATGGATAAAAAAGGTGTGAAAAGATAACAGATGCATTTACTACTTATAAGATTTCTACAAAAAAAATAACATCCTTAAAATACCCCATGAGGGCATATAAAAAAAATAATGAGGGCTTAATAAAAAAAGCTTTGAGTTAATTTGGGTCATTTGCTATAGTATCGTTTTTCAAGAAGAGTTCGGAGTATAGCGCAGCTTGGCTAGCGCGGCTGCTTTGGGAGCAGTAGGTCGGGGGTTCGAATCCCTCTACTCCGATTAACAAGACTCCTGCATTTAGTGATAATTGCAGGAGTTTTTTTTTGGTTAAAATATGATTGAAACAACATTCTTAAATTGGATTTATTGGAATCCAAATAGAGACGCTTTTACAGTTCCAATAATTGATCATCCAGTCCGTTGGTACGGAATTTGCTTTGCCCTCGGATTTCTCGTTGGGTATTGGATATTTTACAAACTTATATCTAATCTCTTATCTCAAAAAAACCGAACTTATCCAGAAGGCCTTGCAACTCTATTAACCGATCGTATGGTCTGGTTTGTTGTCGGGGGCACTGTTATCGGTGCAAGACTTGGTCACGTTATTTTTTATGAATGGCCAAGATATAGCACAGACCCTATCAGCATCTTAAAAATTTGGGAAGGTGGTCTTGCAAGTCACGGCGGAACTATCGGCATTTTACTTGCTCTATTTTTGTACAAAAAAATTGTTTTAAAAAATTATAAAGAAATTTCTTACATTAACCTACTCGACATGCTTTGCATTCCAACAGCTTTTGCCGCCGTTTGCATTAGAGTCGGTAATTTCATTAACCAAGAAATCCTTGGGACTGAAACAACATTGCCTTGGGCTGTGATCTTTGGCGACCCTGCTGATGGCAGCCCTATTGTTCCTCGTCATCCCGTACAACTTTATGAGGCAATCGCAGCTTTTATAACTTTCATTATTCTTTTTACTCTATGGAAAGTGAAATCAGGAAGAGTAAGACCCGGGATTATTAGCGGATTATTCTTTATTTTAATTTTTGGATCTCGTTTTATTATTGAATTTTTTAAGCTCCCCTCAAGTTTAATGATTGACGAATCAATTCTTCAGACAGGGCAACTTTTGAGCATCCCCTGCATTTTTGCTGGCATCCTTCTTATACTCCTCGGAAATTACAAAAACAAATAGGTTGAACGCACTTCAAGTACATCTGTTTTTTATTGCATTATTAAAAGTTTTCCTTCATAATGTGCTTAATAAACTTAAAAAGTCAACTGTTGGGGAAATAGAATAAAATGGCAAAATTAATTTTTGATCATAATAATGAAGAAATTGAATTAGAAGATGGCTCACCTATTTCAGAGGCTTGCGAAGAAGCAGGCGTCCCTTTTGCATGCACTGAAGGTGTTTGTGGAACTTGTGTTATAGAAGTGAAAGAGGGTCAGGAAAATCTTAACTCCCCTACACAGGAAGAGCAAGATTTTCTTGGAGAAGGCACGTGCGATGAAAGACTTGCGTGCCAGTGCAGAATCAAACAAGGTTGTGTTAAAATTACTTTTTAAAGGATACCATATGTCAACATCAAACATTACAATTCACCGTCAAATGACGATTGAAGAAATTTTATCATTATTTCCGCACAAAGCACAACGATTGAGCCATGAAATTACATCAGCCGGACTACATTGCGTCGGATGTCATGCAGCAACATGGGAAACTTTAGAAGCTGGAATGATGGGTCATGGAATGAATAACGAAGCTATCGAAAGATTGCTTGGTCGCTTAAACGCTCTACTTCTTGAAGAAGTCGATGCCTCAACAATCACAATGACACCAAGAGCGTCTGCTAAATACACTCAAATTCTTGCAGATGAAGGTAAAGCTGGTTACGGAGTCCGTTTTGCAGAAAAAATGGCTGGTTGCAATGGTTTTGAATACATTTTAGATTATTCAGAAAAAGCTGGAGCTGATGATGTGATCTTTGTATCTAATGGCATCGAAATCCATGTTCAAAAAGATATGGTTTCTCGCCTTCTTGGTGCAGAAATTGATTTTATCGATGGATTACAAGGTTCAGGATTTAAAATCAGTAACCCTAATGCACGCTCATCTTGTGGCTGTGGCACGTCCCACGGTTACTAGTAAGTAAAAAAAACCCCAAAAAACAGTATCAGTTTTTTGGGGCTTTAATCTGCTAGTTTTTATTACACAGCCTTTTGCATCTCTCTACTATAACGCTCTATGTTGTCATTATTGATAAAATACCAGTAATTCCCGCTGGCACTTTAGATAACGAAGTGCAAACTTCATCCATCTCATTCATGGGAGAATTACTCGAACTTAGCGATACTGATATGGATACTGGTAATGGAAAAATCGACCTGAAATTTACGAATGACGTCTCTTTAAACCTCTCTACATAAGACGATTGTGTTCCAGGGGGGAATTACTGATAAAATACGATTCTTCCAAATTACCATTAAATAATAGTACATCTTCTGCATTTTTTTGAATCTCATACAATTCTTCATAATACTTTAAATTGACTTCCATGTCATCAAATCTTGGTTTGAAGTGTCCTGTTTCTCCATCACTTATTGTTTTATCACAATCCATTAACTCCAACATATGTTCTACTTTGCTGTCGATCTTACCTATGGCTTTATTATTTGCATGGCTTAAACTCGAGTCATTAATAAAGATACCGGCCGCTAAATAAACAATTTCATGGCCTTGAAATTTAACCCTTAAACTAGATGCTAAATCCTAGCATATTTTCAGACAATTTAAATGAGATGATGTACGAGCTTAAAGTGTTGATTAAATCATAATTAGAAGATAACGCACTTAGCTTGTGTCCGAGAATGTCATTATGTCATTCTTCGACCCCAGTTAAGTGCGTTATCCTCTAATTTTGATTTTCAAGCTGAAAGAGGCCTGAAAGGTCGATATAAAAAATTATAAGTGATTAACAACTAGTTGTATAACCCTTAAGTTATTGACGTTTGGGCAGCCCCATGTGTTTCAATCTGTTATGAGGCAGACTGAAGAGCTAATTCGGTAATTCGAAAAGGCGGTCTTTTGGATCTTTTTCAATTGCATTCAGAAAAACATAAAAAGTTAATAAAAGGCATTTAACGTTTTTATATTTTGAATTTAATTAAAAAATCTTTCATAACTCCACTTTTTTTGAATTACCGAATTAGCTCTGAGGGTCTAGCTTGTAAAATAAAATCCAAAATTTGAGATAATAAAAGAACGTGCATTGCTTGTTAAATCAACGCCCCGATATCTAGAGTTTTCCCTTTGAGGATGGGTAAAAAAAACTCCGAAAAACAACTTATGTTTTTCGGAGCAAGATTAAGTTACCCTTTTAAACTTATAATTATCCTAATGAACCCAATTCTCTTTGATATTTTTTTATAATTTTATCTATAATATCATAAGATACATCCAGATTATTCTCAAACAATGGTTTATCTTCATTGGCAGTTTGAAATTCATATAAAACACTATAATAGTTCAAATTTTCTTGAGCATCATTCCTATTTTTTACATAATAATTAATTGAAAGATATGATAAATTACTTACATAGCCGTCTATCATATTTCCACTAATGATATCATAAGATGCATCTATATCATTATCAAACAATGGTTTACTTTCATTTTCAGATTGAACCTTATATAAATGTTTAAAATATTCAAAATTTTCTTGAGCATTCTTTGGTACAAAACGTCCGATTGAAAGATCAGATAAGTTGTTTACACAGCCGTTTAGCTCATTCATGTATCCAACTTTACTCTCTATCTTACCTGCAATTTTAATTTCATTTTTACTAACAGTTGAATTATCAATTAAGGCACGTGTTGCTAAATAAGTGACTCCACCTGCAATGATCAAAGGTTTTGTTAAAAGAAAAACACCTATTCCAGCTATAATAACAGGTTTTGTTAATACAAAAGCGCCAATTCCGGCTATTACAATAGCTGCTATTGCAGTAATTCTTAAGGCCAAATTCCATCTAGCTTTTGACTTTGCATTAGCAAATATTTGTTTGCTGCCAAGAACTATTTTATCAACTTTTCCAATATGTTGTTTAATTAGATCTTCGTTTAAGATTTCTGAGTTTTGCTTTTCTTTAAGTTCAGTTTTTGCTAATCTAGTATCTGATTCAAGTTTTGCAACTTTATTTAAACCTTGATTGAGATTACTAATATCTTTTACCAATTTAATAATTTGAAACATTTCTTCAAAAATAAGTCCTAATCCTATACTTACAGCTAAAGATTTAATTCCTGAATTATTTTTCTTTAAAAAGTTAAAAGCTGTAATTGTTAGCCCAACCTGAGCCACACGATTTAATGCTGGGTTACCTTTTTCGTTTGTAACTATTTTCTTTAAAGATTCATTAATTAAAAATAAACTATCTTTAACATCGTCTTTATATATTAATGGGGTATATTTACTGACACTCATAACTAACTCCTTTTTTTGTTTGTTAATAATATGATAAATTAATATTATAAACAAAAAACAAAAAATTTATTAAGATTCTATTAATTTAGGTTCTTCGGAAGAATTGGGGGCGCACTTTCATTGAGGTTTTCATAGTAAAACATTTCATTAGCCCACCAACTGATATTCTTTATTATGCAGATTATAAAGTCTTAGCTTAAAATATTCTTGATCAGGAAATCCATAAGCCTGCCTTTTAAGCACTTTAATTTTGTTATTGATACCTCCCGCTTTTTCGTTATCAATTTTATGTTCAAAATAACTTGTTAATCCTTGAGCGAGATGTAGTAGAGTACGAGCTGTTTTAGCTAATTGCTCCACACCTGATTCCATTTCTTGTATGATCCACCAACAAAGAAATCTTGTTCCTTCGGACTTCGAACTACACTGCCAAAATAATCTGAGTTGTTCTTTCATGCTATGTGCTATCACCAACGAATGATTTACCTCTAAAAGTATCTGAAGGCTATTTTTTTGTTCATCCTCAAGCTCAATGAAGTTTCGCAATAACAAAAATCTTTGTCCTTTAAGCACTCTTAAGCCTTTATTTTGACACTTTGCGTATTCAGAGCGTCTTATTTTATCGATTGTGTTGTTAAGCTACTTGGTAACATGAAAACGATCAAAAATAATTGATACATTTGGAAGGTGTTTCTTTATTGAACTGGCATAAGCAGCGCTCATATCAATCCCTATAACTCTAAAGCCTTTTAGCTTTAATCGAAAGTAACTTTAAAAAAAATCTGAGAGCTTCTTCATTTCGGCCTTCTCTGCATGGATAATTTGGCCTGTGGTAACATCAGTAAAGATGGTCATGTATTTATGTCCTTTCTTGATCGCAATTTCGTCAATGCTAATATAACGAAGTTTTTTAAAAGAGAATTGCTTTTTACGCTTGCTAAGGTTGGTTTTATCTATGTTTTTTACAGTTTTCCATTGAAGACTTAGGAAGAGTGCTATACAAAGGAGAGTTGACATAGCCGTTAACTGGATAATATATTTTATAAAAGATTTACACATGGGAGTTTTCCCTCTCTAAAAGGTGGTTCAATCCATGCTTTTTTATTGCATTTTTGGCACCAAACTTAATGGACATTGATTTTAAGGTGTGTTCTTTTTCTTCCCAAGGTTCATCATTCTAAAGGTTCGCTCTTTAGTCTCTTTGATTCGAACGTTAAAAGACCGACAGCATGGCCATTTTTTTCTGTTTTTTTTAAGTCGACCACGAAAAATAATATGATCATTATAAAATTCTACTGACTGAAAGATTGCACTTTTATCATTGATTAATGCGTAAAAGACTTTAGATGTGGACATAAAGAACCTGCTATTGTTAGGTTACATAGGTCTTTCTTTATGTCCTCTCTTTTTTTTACTCAAAATATAATTTTATTTATACGAAGATCTTCAAGATTTAAGTAGCTAAATTTCCATCCTACAAAAATGTATGGTCCTGAAATTTAACTCTTAAACTAGAGGCAAAATTTAAGCATATTACCCACAAATTTAATATTTACAGCGTACTGGCTTGGAGTGTTGATTAAATAAAATTAGAAGATAGCACACTTTCTTGGACCCCAATTAAGTGTGTTATCTTCTAATTTTGATTTTCCAAATGAAAGATTCCTGAAACTCATGATTCGCTTAAAAACTGGGTTATGAAGTAAACCTTCTACATTCAGCAAAGAGAGGTTTGTCAAATACTGTGAAGGGGATCCATGAATTGAAATAGATGCCATCTTTGATGTTAAAACCCACTTCGATCGGGAAATGTTGAGAATTACTGTACTTAACTAGCTCTTGGCATGACGTATGAAATCTGTTAATAATTATGGCTCCAGACTTAAAAAACGTTGAGGATATACAAATAATAGCTTTGATTAAACTTGGAATAGTAGAACTTTCAAAATCTCCTAAATCAAGCTTATTCACTAACTTTTTTGTTTCATGAATTAGTATGCTTTCCTGAACCACCTTTTTTGACATCAACACCCAGTGAGACTCTTCTGTTTTAACATCTCCAAATTGATCAATAATCTTCTTAATATCACTTCTACCACTTAAAGCATAGCCATTCTTATTTTCAGGAAACTTTTGCTCTAAATACTCCCCGTACTTGTTCATGCTTATGCCTTCTGGAATCCACACAATAACATGAGTTTCGCCAAATTTTGGAGATGGACCTTTAAAAAGCTGCGAGAAAGTGTCAAATATATTTTTAGGGCCGAATGTCTGGCATTGGCCTTTGTAAATCTGCCCGATGTTATCAGGCAGCGACCTCCAAGCCTTTTCAGCATCATTAGCTCCTAAACAATCAACACCGAAATGTGATTTCCAGTCACCTGGATTAAAAGTTTCTTGATAAATCATCTGCTTTAATACTGCAGGCTCATTCGTTAAGTTATTCAAGGTTTTGCTAACTTGACCAATTGTTAAAAATTCAGTAAAAGTTAAACGAGAAAAAACTTCTTGTATTAGAATATCAGTAGATCTATCCATATCAGAAAGTAAACAAAAGACTTTTTCCTTAGGCTCAGTCACCTGGTTTATAGGAGAAACAAATGAAAAGATAGTATTAGAAAAATTAGAAAAAAAACTAGGTACATAATTAATCATACGCAAAACTCACATTTTATTTTTTACTAAAATTAACTATATCAGAAATATTTAAATAAAGTAAACATAAATTCAATTAATTACTAACGAGATTCATCTTTAATTCTACTCTAAATAAAAAAACTCCGAAAAAAACCCTTGTTAATTTTCGGAGCCCAGGTAGGTATACCTTTAAAACTAAACTAAACTAAACTTCAGCAGACTCATCACCTTGTTCTTCAACATTGTAAAAATAAGGAACACCTTTACCTTTTTCAGTTTCAACGTATTTAAATTGCTTGAGAATGGAGGCGATATCGTTTCTAATTTTATCAACTTCTTGGGTTAATCTTCTCTTATCTGTACCGCAGCCGGCTTTTATCAACATTAAACAAGCAGTAACAGTTAAAACAGCACCGCCGGCAATCATTAAAGCATTTGCAGCAAAGAGAGCTCCAAGTCCAAGCATAACTGCGCCAACAGCAAGAGCGACCCTTAATTTTAAATCTCGGGATGCGTCAGTTTCGATTTTAGAAAATATTTTATTACTTCCATAAATATTTTTTAATTGACTCATCTGAATATCTAATGAGATATCCTTCTTGATTCCCAAATTATTTTTCTTAGCTTTTAAAATTTGTTTTTTTGTGCTCTTAATAAATATATTTAATTTATCTGTCTCTTCAACATCTTGAGAAGCTCCGTTAACTTCACCAATGGATTTACCAACATAGTAGCAGGAAGTCCCAAGTATTAAAATAGCGACGAACCCTACAATTGCAAGAAGAAATTGACTATCTTCTTTATTTTTTTCTTTTCTTTGCTTTGAATGAGTTGTTGTGTTGCCTTGATGAACATTTGTATGAATAGTAGTGCTAGTAAAAGATGAAAAAGGCGACAAATTGTAAGTGTTTCCAATAGAGATTCGGCGGGGTAGGTAATAGCTCCAAGACCTATCCACATAGCTTGTACGGTGATTTTTATTCTCTTCGCTCTTCACTACATTTTTATCGACGATTCCATTTAATGAACGATCAAGATTTTTTAAAATATCTTTGACTTCATTATCAAAATATTTAGGTAATTCTAAATTGTAAAAATTTTCTGTACTTTGCCTATGAATATATGCCATCTAAATAACTCCTTGCCTGTCAGCTGTATTTGTTTATTTAACTGAAAATATACGAAATATTGTTAAAGGCAGGATTAATCATTTATTAAGATTTGAATAATTTATTAAGAAAGGGTGCCTTGAACGCTCCGCCCCCTATCTTCTATTGCAGATCAAGGAGTAAAGAAGTCGGTGTTTCAAGGTAATATTGAACAGACTTAATAAATTCAGCTGCAAGGGCACCATCAATCACACGATGGTCGGCAGATAAACTAATATTCATCACTTTACCTGCAACTATAGCACCATCCTTAAATACAGGAAGATCTTGAATGCCGCTGATTGCTAAAATAGCAGCTTGCGGCGGGTTAATAATAGCTTGAAAACCAGTAACTCCGTACATACCCATATTAGATATTGTAAAGGATCCGCCTTTATACTCTTCCGGATTTAATTTTCCAACCTTCGCACGAGCAGCAAGAGATTTGACTTCCACCGAAATTTCCCCAAGGCTTTTAAAATCTGCATAACGAACAATCGGTGTGATCAGACCTTCTGGCAAATTAACTGCAATAGAAATATCAATTGTTTTAAAACGAATAACCGTATTGTTGAGAGAGTTAAAACCGCTATTTACAGCCGGGTGTTTTCTTAATGCTAAAGCGACAGCTCGAATGACGCAGTCATTAAAAGAAACTTTTAGGCCAAGAGCAATTAATTGCTCTCGTAAATTAACCAAAGCATCAACTGCTACAGCTTGTTGTACATAAAAATGGGGAATAAACGATTTAGAATCTTGAAGCCTTTCAGCAATTACTTTTCGGATCGGAGTTAAAGTTTCTTCCGTAAAGAAGCCAGCTTTTTCAATTGGCCTTTTGTTTTGACCAAATGCAAAATCCCCTAAACGCTGAGCTTTTTCCAAATCATCCTTTACGATACGGCCACTTGGGCCAGAGCCTTTAACAGAACTGATATTTAAACCCTGATCTTTTGCAATTTTTTTAGCTAGTGGTGTAGCCATTATTCTCTTTTCAATTACTTCACTCGGAAATTCAAATCTATAATTTTCTAAGGGGGCTTCAGGCTGAAAGGTAGCTTTTGTGTATAAAGCTTTTGAAGGATTTGAAGATGTTACAGGAGCTACTGTTGCAGCCTCTTCACTAGCTAAAGACTTCTCTTTCTCTACTTTAGGATAAGCTCCAGTCGGAACATAACCTTCAATACTCTCATTTTGATCATCAGTCATGACTGCAATTGCCTGATTGACGATTGCAGAAACATTATCCCCGATGATAATTTTTTTTAACCAGCCGCTATCAAGCGCTGTAAACTCAACTGTTGCCTTATCTGTTGCAATCTCTAAAAGGACATCACCAACTTCAACAAAATCCCCTACTTTTTTATGCCAGCTCGTGATAGTCCCCTCTTCCATTGTCGGTGATAATTTTGGCATTGTCAATGTCGTTGGCATAATCTAAAAGCTCCGGTTCAAAGATTTATAAACAGATTTTAAGATACGTTCTACACTTGGTAATGTTTCTTTTTCTAACATTTTTGAATATGGCATTGGAGTTTCCATTTGACACACTCTCTCTATTGGAGCATCAAGATAATCAAAACAATGTTCCTGAATTTGAAAGGCAAGCTCTGCTGTAATACCGCCATAAAGATGCCCCTCTTCAACTAAGACTCCGTGGTTTGTTTTACGAATCGATGCAACAACTGTTGCTATATCCAAGGGTTTAATTGTACGAAGATCGATAAGTTCAGCTTTTATTCCTTTTCCTCTTAACTCTTTAACTGCCTTTTCACATACTTTAAGTACATTGCTATAAGAGACAATTGTAATGTCACTACCCTCAAGGAGAACTTTTGCTTTCCCAATCGGCACAAGATATTCCTCCGTCGGGATCTCCATTTTATCACCGTAGCAAAGCTCGGACTCTAAAAAGAGAACAGGATTGTTATTTCTAATTGCAGATTTTAGAAGACCTTTCGCATCATATGCGTTTCCTGGTGCTATAATAATTAACCCCGGAAAATTGCTATATATGGCTTCAACAGAGTGAGAGTGCTGACTTGATACTTGAGCTGCAGCTCCATTTGGGCCTCGAAATACTATAGGAACTGAAAATCTGCCACCTGACATGTAATGCATTTTAGTTGCGTTTGAGATAATTTGATCAGCTGCTACAAATGAAAAGTTAAAGCTCATAAATTCGATGATAGGGCGCAGGCCGCACATGGCAGCGCCAACTCCAAGCCCTACAAACCCAAGTTCTGCAATAGGGGTATCAACAATACGCTCAGGTCCATATTTATCTAGTAGGCCTTTAGTTACTTTGTAGGCTCCGTTATATTCTCCAACTTCTTCTCCCATGACAAAAACAAGAGGATCCAATGTCATTTCTTCATCGATTGCTTGGCGTAAAGCCTCGCGCATTTCTATAGTTTGATTTTTTTCATTCATTTTTTAATTTCCTCACGTCCGCAAAAACATCTTCTTCCAATGTAACGGGATCTGGCCATGGGCTATTTTCCGCATATTCCATAGACTTAAGACATAAATCTTTAGCTTGTTTGTCCATCTCTTTGAATGTTGCTTCATCTAATAAATTAGCTTCGATCAAAGCATTTTTTAAAAGGATGATCGGATCTCTTTCCATCAACACTTTTAGATTATCTTTTGTTCGGTATAAACCAGGGTCTGAGATAGAGTGACCCCTAAAACGCTCGGTTCTCACCTCGACAAGTACGGGTCTTGATGTTTTAAGCACTTCATTTTTTAAATATTCAAAACCTGCATGACAATTGAAAAAATCCATCCCATCTAGAGTGTAGCCTTTCAGGCCATAACCTGGTGCTTTCTCCTCTGCTAATTTTTCTACGCTGATTGCACGGTTGACAGCTGTACCCATACCCCAAAAGTTATTTTCAATCACATAAATGCATGGTAAATCCATCAAAGAGGCAAGATTTAATGATTCATGGAAAGCACCTTGCGCAACCGCCCCATCTCCCATGAAACAAACGGATACTTCCGTTTTAATATTTTGATACTTGATGGCAAATGCAGCGCCTGTACCAATTGGTACTTGACCCCCTACGATGCCAAAGCCCCCAAGTAAGCGTTTCGTAAAAAAATGCATGGAGCCGCCTCTACCTTTTGCATTTCCTGTGGCTCTTCCGTAAAGCTCAGCCATTAATTCATCAGGAGTTGCACCGAGTAAAAGGGCAAGTGCATGACAACGATAGGATGTTGACCACCAATTATTTGTGCCAATAGCCTCAACTGCTGCCGTTTGTATTGCTTCTTGTCCGATATAAGCATGAAAAAATCCGCCGACATGACCCGATTGATAGGCTGATTCTGCTCTAATTTCAAAGTTACGAATCAATAACATCTGATAGAGACAATTTTTAAGCTTTTCTTGTCCTAACTGCTCGATAATTTTCTTTTTATCTGAAGGAAAAAAAATCACCACTGAATCTTTACATTCTACATTGCTCATGGGCAAATAAATCCTTTTTATGTGTTTGATTCCAATATTAGTCCTTTATCTGCAAATACTTCTTGCTTGATTTCCTTGTCAACAACAACTGCGACGCAAGAATCAGACCAAACATTAATTGCAGTTTCTAGCATGTCAATTAACGTGTAAAAAGGAAGGATCACGCCCAAAATATTTAATGGCACATTCATAGCAGCTAAAAATGCACTTGATAAAAAGTAGCATCCCATAGGGACGCCCGCATTGCCGACAGCTGCAATGGTTGCAACTAATACCCAAGTGATCATTTCAATGGGGGTATAGACAATTCCATTACTCATAGATACAAACAGCACAGTTATCAGGATAAAAGCTGCACATCCATTCATGTTAATTGTTGTGCAAAGCGGCAAAGTAAAGCCTGCTACTTTTCTAGTGACTTTTAGATTTTCTTCTGCGCAACGCATTGCCATGGGGAGGGCAGCAGCTGATGATTTTGTAAAAAATGCAACTGAAAGGGCAGGAAACATCCCCTTAGCTGTTGCAACCGGCGATATCCCTTTAAATTTTAAGAAGATAGGTAAAATGACAAAGCCTTGTATCAAGTTTGCTAAAACAACACATGCTAAATAAAGTGCTAAAGCCTTAACTTCCAATCCTTCTTGAAGATCTCTCATAAAAAGAACAATAAAAGCTGTGATCGCAATCGGCATCAATTGAACAAGCCAGGATGTCATTTTCATCACAGCCGCATAAAAGCTAGAGAAAAAAGTATGCAAAGGTTTTCTATTTTCATCAGGGAGAGCTAAAATAGCTACACTTAGCACAATTGCTAAAAACAACACGCTAATGACATTGTTTTCTAGAAAGGGTTTTACAAAGTTTGATGGAATTACATCTGCTAGGTAAGTTAAATATCCTGATTGATTGATGCTGCTCGCATTTTCAGAAACTTGTGGTATCTGATGGATAATGCCTCTTACCGGATTGATTGAAACGTAGAGAATAAGTGCTACCGTTGCTGAAATTACAGTTGTAAGCAACGTATATTTCAGTACTTTTTTTCCCAACGTTTTAACTTCGCTTACGCTATTCATCCCGGATGCTGTCGAAACAATCGATAAAAAGATGATTGGTAAACTTACAAGCTTTAGCAAGTTGATAAAAAGTTCAGCAATTGCGCTTGCTACGCTATTGATTATTTCGTTGTTTAAGTAACCAGCCATAAGACCACAGCATGCTGCAATCGCAAAAAATACATTAGGATTATAGTTTTTTTTATGCTGCTCGCACATGATCTTTCTCTCTTTAAATAAAATTTATACTTTAGGTTATTTTTACACGAAAAACAACAAAAAGTCAAAGCCTTTGAAGCTTTGTGTCTATTTAGCAAAAACTTAAAAAAAGAGTGGTGAAACACGATAACTAATTAAAAACTAATAATTAATAAATATTAACTAAAAATAAACTATTAGTTATAATTAAATTAACGCTTAGGAGGTTTTATTATGAATAAAATTGATGGATCAAATCCTTTTTTTCAAGTTCATATAGAGAAAGATGGCACTTACTACATCAGCGAAGAAAAAGATAAACCAAAAAGCCATGGCTCAGCTATCATTACCCTAAAAAATATAGAGCAAGTCGTCACAAGAAATCTAAAATATTCTGATTCGCATCAAGATAAATTCTCAAACCTGTCTGAAAATGATCGATTAAAACTTTTTAAAGAAAAATCACAAGAAATCAGCGAGAAATACAAGCAAGCGGTATCTAACACAAACTGGCTTTTTAGAGTTTTATTCAGTCAGGAAAAAAAAGTGGATGCGATAAAAAAACGAATTGATAATCAAATTAAACCACCTGAACTCCTACCATTACCAGATGATGTGATTCAGCTAGAACTTATGAAATATTTAAATATTTCTGACATTACAGCTTTAGGCCTTGTTAGTAAAGAGGGGGTCAAGCAAACAAGATCACCTTTAATTGAACGTGCTAAAGAATTAGGATTTGATGGTAAAGATGAAGTAGAAGCTAAAAACTACCTAAAAGATCTTTTTAATGAGATCAAGCAATTACGTAATGAAGGGATTTTACCTAAAAATTGCCTAGCATTTAAACCTCAAACCTTTAATTTTTTTTGGAAACAAAAAAAATTAGACCCTGAAGCTACTTTAAAAAATTTTAAAAATCTACATCCTGATGATATTCTTAAAGTTCTTTCTAATGGTAAATTATATCAACCAAACTACAGCACTTTTAGGAAAACATTCAATAAAGGCAGCACTACACGATCAACTGAATATAGAGGCTCTAAACTAGAAGTAGCGAAAGTCTTAAACTTCGCAAGCTCTAATGGGGATATAAAAATTGTGGAATTCTTAATTAATCATGGTAGCAATGTAAATTTAGCATTAAATACAGGTCATCTGCCATTACACGTTGCAGCAGCAGCCGGGCATGAGAAAATAGTTGAATTGCTTCTTAAAAATAAAGCTCTCGTTAATATACCACTTCAAGGGCCAGCTTCACAAAGAGGAGAAACTCCACTTATGCTAGCTTGTGGGTTTGGGGAAAAAAATTATAGACCCAATCCAAAAGTTGTTAAACTTCTATTAGAGCAAGGAGCCGATCCAAATTTTCAAGCTAGTAATGGAAGCTATCCGTTGCAATATGCAGCACAAAATGGAAATGTGGAAATTGTTGAATTAATGCTTAAACATAAAGCTAGAATTAACGAAATGGGAATGGGATTGTATGCAAATACAGCTCTCCACTTTGCTGTTTTCAAAAAGGAAAATTTTGAGGTTATTAAACTTTTATTAGAAAATGGTGCCGACTTATATATGACAAACATTTATGGTGAATCTCCATTACATCTGGCTGCGCTTACTGAGAATAAAGATATTGTAGAGCTACTTCTTAAAAATAATCCTGAAGTGAATTTAAAGGAATTTCAAGGAAATACACCTTTTGGTATCGCCTTTATCCGTGGAAACAGACCAAACCCTGAAATTATTAAGCTTTTATTGGAAAATGGAGCTGATCCAACACTCCTCGTAAATAATAAATATGCGTGGTTTGGCTCAATTATCCGTGACTTAACTCCCGTTGAAATAGCATTGGATCATGGGTGGGATGATATTGTCCAACTTCTCTTGGATCATGAGTCTAATAAATAAAAGTAAGCGTTTGCCTTTTAAGTTTCTACCTACTATTTTGATAAAAAAATTAGAAAAAAATTGCATATTTCTATTGATTTGGCATAATCTTCGGAATTCAGACGACGCATCAACTATAGGAATCAGCCATGTCATCGAGCACCACACAACTAGAACTTTTTGAATCAAACGATGAACTCACAATATTAAATAAAGAGCTTGAGGCTGTTAAGAAGCAAAACGAAAAGCTAAAAAAAACTCTTTTTTCAAAACATAATGATCTTGCCAAGCTCTGTCTTTCATTAAAAGAAGAGCTTGATGAAATGAAAAGAAGAATTGTAATTGTTGAAAACGATGTCCATAGAAACGGCAAAAGCGAAAATAACGATATGCTAAAGACGTTGTTTAAAGAAGCCTACATGGGCTCATGTTAAAGAAGTAACGTCCATCCGGGATCAGTAAAAGAAAAAAAACTAAGAGGATAGCATTCATTTATCGGTTCGTGCCTTTTTTGACGCAGAGGCGCAGACTCGACTTTAGCATTTTTTAAAGCAATCATCGAGAAAGTACAATTTATTGCTTAATTTTTGCTCCTTTCTAAAGTTCTCTGTGGGCTCTGTGGTAGTAATAAAAAGTGTTTTTTACTACCACAGAGCCCACAGAGAACTTTAGAGAGGATGTTTTTCTGAATAATATAGAGTGGGCTCGATCTTATTTCTACATAATTTTGATTTCCAGATCGAAAAGAAACCTTAAGGTATTGATTTACTTGTTTTTAGATCTAAAAATGCTAAAGTCGAGGCAGAGACGCAGAGCAATGTCGTCAACTTAACAATATTTCTTTACAAATTGCCGGCACTTAATTTCATGGGTGCATTTTATGCTATCATTTCCCTGGGTTACACTCGCTAACGCTCGTTCACCCTTAAGCTAGTTGCCATAACTCCCTTCGGGAGTAATTTTGAATTTCAAAAGCTGTAACTTCCTGAGCTGTATTATGATAATAACTCCCGAAGGGAGTTACGGCTACTAGCTTAAGGGTGAACGAGCGTTAGCGAGTGTAACCCTGGGAAATTAAAATATCACATGCACCCATGAAATGGGTGCCCTCAAGTTTGGCGGTTTTTTAAGCAAATAAAATTTTAAGTTACAAAAAAAGAAAAGGCACATAAAGTATTTATTTTCAAACCACCAAGAATGGAAACAATACAATGTGCCTTCTCTTTTTTTTGTAACTTAACTTGAAACTCCCGAAGGGAGTTACGGCAACTAGCCCAATGCCGTCAAAATAAAATAAAAATTAACATATTAAAAAGCCCTCCGCATGTTCATAGGATACTTGCGGTTAGTTTTTCTTATTCTTTCATAACTCCTGCCTGGTCTTATACTTTCTGTATTTTTTTTCATCTCATTCTTAGTTTCTTCACAAAAACTTTTTAAATCAACTTTTGGGTTTAATAAAACATCTATCAGTTCATCTTTTAAGATACCAATTGCAATATTTTGATTAATTTTATAACAGTGTTTGTTTTTCTTTTTCAAAGATTCTATTTCTAATTCTTCTTGCGCTTCACCAGCTATTAATGCTTTTACATTTCCGGTAAATATAGACGCGTGAAAATCCTGTTCGATTGCACAAGGCAATGAGCCGCTAAAATTTTCTATTTCTATTCTAACTTTATGAAATTTATAATTTTCTTCACCACCCCATCTGAGGTGATATA
>Ga0335394_10000390_pt1 | contig 45907 bp, 58 predicted proteins | sample MAT03_FD_205741 | JGI IMG/M metagenome (GOLD analysis project Ga0335394, IMG submission 205741) | Freshwater microbial communities from Lake Fryxell liftoff mats and glacier meltwater in Antarctica - MAT-03 (spades assembly) (version 2) ... | reverse complement strand
GAGTCGCGTAGGCTTGAATGATAGAGACGCACCGCCACACCGTCAAGGAACCGATGGACCGTGGCGCGCGCGTGAACGGTGTAGACTTGCGCTTCCGTTCGACGGCCACGACGCTCGGAGGCAGGGCATGGACATCAAGAATCGCTTTCACACGGACTCGACGTTTCTCCTCGAGCGGCTGGAGCATCTGATGGTCGTGATCGGATGCTCGGGCCTGGCGTTGTGGCACTGGCAGGACGTGAACTGGCTACGCTTCGTCGTGGCCTTCGTGGTGCTCGACCTGATTGGCTACATCCCCGGCGCTGTCGCCTACCGCCGAAAAGGCGGCGGCCGCATCCCGGACATCTACCACTATCTGTACAACACCACCCACAGCTACCTGATGGCGGCGGTGCTGGCCGGGGCCTGGGCGTGGGGTATCGGCGGCGTGGAATGGGCGATGCTCGCGCTGCCCATTCATTTGTCGGGTGACCGGGGCATCTTCGGCAACATCTACAAGCCCCTTGAGCTGCCGTTCGAACCCGTCGCGGTGCCGCCGGCCACGCACTGAGGCCGGGCGCATGCGCAGCGAAACGCGCGGGGGGGACGCCGATGACCGCCAGTGGATCGACCACCCGTCGGGATTTCTGGCACTCTCTGGCGACAACCTCCGATGGCGCGTGCCAGGCCTGCCGGGGTTCATCGCCTATCGCGAATACGGCCGGCATCTGGTGAGTTTCGGCGGGGTGCACGGCCCTGCCGACGCGCGCGGTCCCTTGCTCGATTCCTTGTTGGCGCACGCCACGACGCGCGACCGACGGTTGCTCGCGCTGCAGGTGCGGGGCACACAGGTGCCGCTCTTCGCCGAGCGGGGCTTCACTGTGAACCGGTTCGGCAGCAGCTACAGCGTGACGCTGGCCGGCTATTCCTTCCGCGGCACGCCGAAGATGAAGCTGCGCAACAAGATCAAGCGCGCCCAGGCGGTGCTGCAGGTGGTAGAGGTGGGTGCGGAGTTGCCGCGAACCGCGGCCACCTTTGCGGCCCTCGATGCGATCAGCCGCACGTGGCTGGCGAAGAAGAAGAAGAAGGAAATCGCGTTCATGATCGGACAGCTCGGTGGGCCCGCCGACCATGAGCGGCGCATCTTCGTGGCGCAGGATGCGGCGGCGCGTCCGGTGGGCTTCGTGACCTACGTGCCGGTGTGGGGCCAGCACCCGGGCTATCTGCACGATCTCACGCGGAAGCATCCCGACGCCCCGGTGGGCACCATGGAACTCATCAACTCGGTGGCGCTCGAACGGCTGCGCGGCGAAGGCGTGGGTCACCTGCATTTAGGCTTCACGCCGTTCATCGCGGCCGGGGACGAACCGGCCAGCGCCAGCCGGCTGATGGCGCGCGCCGTGGACCTGCTGGCGCGCTACGGCAGCGCGGTCTATCCGGCGCAGACGCAGGCGAGCTACAAGCTGAAATGGGGTCCCGACCTGGTCGAGACCGAATATCTGGCAGGCAAGCCCTTCTCGCCGCGGGCCGTCATCGACCTGCTGCTGCTCACGCGATCGCTGTGACGCCGGCCACCGCTCCTGTGCCCGTCGCCGCGCCCGAGCGCCTGCCGCTGGCCACGCACGTGGGCTACGGGCTCGGAGCGGTGGCCACGGGCGCGTATGGCACGGCGCCGTCGCTGCTGCTGCTCTTCTTCATGACCGACACCCTCGGCGTGCCGGCGTCGCTGGCGGCGCTCGGCCTGTTCGTCGTCAAGGCCTGGGACGTGGCGATCGATCCGGTGATTGGCACGATCTCGGACCGCACGCGCTCTCGGTGGGGCCGCCGCCGGCCGTACCTGATGACCGGCGCGGTGCTGCTCGGCCTGAGCCTGTCGTTGCTCTTTGCCGTGCCCACCCTGGCATCTCCGCAGGCCCGCTTCGCCTGGGTGCTCGGCATGTTCTTCGTAACCTCCACCACGTTCTCGCTGTATTCGGTGCCCTACATCGCGATGCCGGCCGAGATGACCGACGACTATCACGAGCGCACGACCCTGATGTCGTACCGGATGGCGTTCATGTCGGTCGGGGTGCTGGTGGCCGGCGGCCTCGCGCCGCTCGTGCGCGACCTGGCGGGCGGCGGGCGCGCGGGCTACGCCGTGATGTCGCTGGCGCTCGGCGCCATCTGCTTCACCTTCATGACGATCAGCGTGGTGGCGACGCGCACGGTGCGCTTCACCGAGCATATCGACCGGCCGATCGGCGTTGGCGCGCAGTGGGCGCTGGCGTGGGCGAACCGGCCGCTCGTCGCCCTGCTGCTGGTGTTCCTGGTGCAGATGAGCGCCGTCGGGTGCGTGATTGCGGCGCTGCCCTACTACGTCACCTACGTGCTCGAGCGCGGCGGCGCGGTGTTCAGTCTCGGGTTCGTGGTGCTCACCGTGGTGTCGATCCTGGCGATGCCGTTGTGGGTGCGGGTATCGCGCCGCGTCGGCAAAGCGGCGGGGCTCGCGCTGTCGCTGCTGCTCTTTGCCGCGGCCGCCCTGGCCATGCTGCCGCTGGCCTCTGACCTGCCGCTGCTGTGGTTCTACAGCATCACCGCCGTGATGGGGGTGGGTTTTGCGGGCACGCAGTTGTTTCCGTTTGCGATGCTGCCCGATGTGATCGACCACGACGTGGCGCAGTCGGGCCTGCGCCGCGAAGGCGTATTCTCGGGCGTGTGGATGGCCGCCGAAGGCGTGGGCATGGCGCTCGGCGGGCTGGCGGCCGGGGCGGTGCTCGATGGCACCGGCTTTGTCGAATCCACCACTGGCACGGCCGCGCAGCCGGCCAGTGCCCTCGTCGGCATTCGCATCGCCTTCAGCGTGCTGCCGCCGCTGTTGCTGGTGCTGAGCGCGGCGACGCTGCGCGCGAGCCCCGCTTTCACCCGCCCACCCGCCGGTAATCGCCGATGAGACCGACCACGCAGGAATGGCGCACGCGCGGGCACGTCGTGCCGCTGCCCGACGGGCGAGTGTTCGCTGTCGACCTCGCCGCGCAGGGCGCCGCCCCGCACGCACGCACGGCGGTGCTGGCGCTGCACGGGTTCCCGACCAGCTCGTGGGACTGGGCCGAGGCCGCGTCACTGGTCGTGGCGTCGGGCCGACGCGTTGTCCTGTTCGACGGTCTGGGCTTTGGCCTGACCGAGACGTCGCCCGATGCGTCCTGTTCGGTGTTCGACCAGGCCGACGCCGCCATCGCCGTGTTGCGTGCCGCCGGCGTGGCGCGCGCGCACATCTGGGCCCACGACATGGGCACCAGCGTGGCCACCGAGCTACTGGCCCGCCGAGAGCAGGGCCTGCTGCCGTTCGAGGTGGCCAGCGTGGTGCTCATGAACGGCGGTCTCTACGTGGAGATGTCGCGGCCAGCCGTGGGGCAGCGCCTGCTCATGAGCCGCGTGGGTCCGTGGTTCGCGCGGCTGGCCCGCCGCGGCATCTTCGCCGCCCAGATGCGCCGTGTCTTCGGGCGCGCGCCGGATCCCGCAGTGATCGACGGCATGTGGGAGCTGATGGCGCACGACGGCGGCACCCGGCGATTGCCCACGACCATCCGCTTCATGGGCGACCGTGCGCGGTTTCGCCGGCGGTGGATCGGCGCGCTCGAACGCAGTGGCCTGCCCGTGCTGATTGCCTGGGGCGGCAAGGATCCGGTGACCAGGCTCGACATCGGTCAGCGTCTCGCCCGCGAGATTCCCGGCGCCGAGCTGCACACGTGGGACGACCTCGGCCACTATCCGCATGTGGAAGATGCCGTGCGCGTCGAACGCCACGTGCGCGCGTTCTTGCAGCGCGTCGACGACGCGCGCACGGCCTGACTACCGCTTCTCGTAGACCACTTTGCCGTCGAAGATCGTGGCGGCGACGCTCACGCCCGTGGGCGCGGCCATCGGCGCGGCCGCCAGGTCGCTGCCGAGCACCACGATGTCCGCCAGCATGCCGGGCGCGAGCGTGCCCTTGCGCCGTTCGTCGAACGAGGCGTAGGCGGCCCACGTCGTGTAGCCCGAGAGCGCCTCGTGGAGGCTGAGGCGCTGATCCGCAGCCTGCTCCGCCTGGATGCGCGTGGACGCGAGCCAGATGCCCTGGCCAGTCTCGAGCGTGGCCACCGGCCAGTCGCTGCCGAAGGTGAGCCGCCCGCCGGCCGCCTGAATGCTCTTCCACGCCCACGCGCGCACGGCGCGCTCGGGGCCAATCGGATCGGGCCACGGGCCCTTGGGCACGGCCTGGTTCGTGTCGCCCAGCGCCACGTGAATGGGCTGCTGCGACGCAATCACCCCGAGTGCGCCGAAGCGGGCGATGTCGGCGGCGGCAATCGCCTCGATGTGCTCCAGGCGGTGCCGGCGTCCACGGACCGGCGCGGGGTTGACCGTGGCGGCGGCTTCGAAGGCATCGAGCGCCATGCGGATCGCGCGATCGCCAATGGCGTGAATCTGGATCTGCCAGCCGCGCTTGTCGAACATCGCGACGATGCGGTTCATCTCGGCGGCGGTCATGTTCGGGGCGCCGGCGCTCGCCGTGCCCACGTAGGGCGCGAGCATCGCCGCGGTCCGGCTCTCGATCACGCCGTCGGCAAACATCTTCACGATGCCGGTGCGCACCGTGGGGTCGTCGCCGTACTGCTTCCACGCGGCGTCCATGGCGTCGACGCCGGCTTCGGTGATGCCGGCCTCCGCACTCGTGGCGAGGTAGGCGCGCACGGTCAGGCCGCCAGCCTTCCTGGCCGCGTCGAAGAGCGCCATTTCCGCCACCGTGCCGCCCGCGTTGTGGATGCTGGTGACGCCGAACTGGTTGGCATGGGCCACGGCAGCCACGAGCGCCGCGCGGCGATCCTCGTCGGACACCTTCGGCAGCACGCCGGCCAGCAGGTCCATCGCGGATTCTTTCAGGTGCCCGGTGGGCTCGCCCGTGCGCGGATCCCGCACGACCACGCCGTTCACCGGGTCCTTCGTGGCCTTCGTGATCCCGGCCAGCGCCAGCACCTTCGAGTTCACCCACGCGCTGTGGCCGTCGTAGCAGGTCATCACGGCCGGACGGTCGGACACCACCGCATCGAGCTGCGCCTTGGTGGGGCTGGCATTGGGGAAGGGGGCATAGAGCCAGCCGCGGCCCTTGATCCACGCATCGGCGGGTTTGCCCGCGGCGAAGGCGCGAATCGCGTCCTGCACCTGCGGCAAGGTCGTGAGGCCCGCGAGGTCGACGTCGCCGAGGGACAGCCCGCCCGACACGAAGTGCACGTGCGAGTCGTTGAAGCCGGGCGTCACGGTGTGGCCGTGCGCGTCGATCACGCGCGTGGTGGGTCCGGCGAGCGCCGTGATCTCGGCGGTGGTGCCCACCTTCAGGATGGTGGTGCCTGAGACAGCCACGGCTTGCGCGATGGTGGTGGCGGCGTCCATGGTGTGCACCTTGCCGTTCACGATGACCAGGTCCGCGACTGGGGCGCTGGTAGCTGCGGGCGCGGGCGCGCTGGCGCCACCACAGGCAACGGAGCAGGCAAAGGCGGCAGCGACGAAGGATGCGCGTGCGGTCATGGCGACCCTACGATAGCAGGGGCAAGGGCGGTGCGCCCGGTCAGGGCCGTGAGATCGGGCTCTCTGGTGCTGCGGATCGATTGAGGGTAGTCTCAATCATGCCGTCGCCTGGCGCTATTCGCAGCGGTTCTGCTCGCCCGGCCATCCCGCCTGTTTCGGCCCGGCCTGACGGCGCCGTCCCCGCCATGACGTACTTTGCGCACGCGCTGCTTGCCGCCACGCTGTTCAACCAGCCTGCAGTCGCGCAGACGACCGTAGAGATCGTTCCGGCACACGACAGCCCGGCCGAAGCGCAGACCAGGGTGCAGTTGCAGCGGTTGCTGGCGGCTCATGACCTGTCGCCGTGGATCTGCACGCGTACGATCGTCGTCGACGAGAAGGCGATTCCACATAGCCATCCCGTGCTCACCCTGCACACCCGCCACGACAAAGACGACGAGTTGCTGCTCTCCACGTTCGTGCATGAGCAATTCCACTGGTACCTGTCAGATCGCAGGGACGCGACCGAGGCAGCGATTGCCGAGCTGCGGAAGCACTTTCCGCTGCCGGCCGGAACGGGCACCAACGCGGCCGGCGATTACTCCACCTACTTGCACCTGGTGGTGTGTTATCTCGAGCGCCAGGTCGACCTGCAGCTCTTCGGCGAGATGAAGACCAAGCAGATCATGGACTTCTGGTCTGGCGACCATTACACGTGGGTCTACCAGATGGTCACGGCGCGGTCGCGTGACATCGGCACAGTGCTGCGCACTCACAAGCTGAACCTGCCGCGGTAGCGCGTCGCTCAGAGCGAATGGCGCTGGCGCTGGCGCCGGAGGAGACTGGGACCACCATGAGCTTCGATGTGAACCACGGCATCGCGGTGCTCGAGCGCACGCCAGCCACATTCCGGGCGCTGCTGGCTGATCTGCCCGACGAGTGGATCGTGTCCAACGAAGGCCCGGACACCTTCAGCCCGTTCGACAACGTGGGTCATCTGACTCACGGCGAACGTGCCGACTGGATGCCGCGCGCGCGAATCATTCTGGCCCAGGGCGCCAATCGCACCTTCGAGCCCTACGACCGCTTCGCCCAGGTGCGCGAGAGCGCGGGCAAGTCGCTGGCGCAGTTGCTCGACGAGTTCGCCACCCTGCGCGCGCAGAACCTCGTCACTCTGCGGGACTGGAACCTGACCGACGGACAACTCGCGCTCGTGGGCGAACATCCAGCCCTCGGCGCCGTCACCCTGCGGCAGTTGCTCGCCACCTGGGTGGCGCACGACCTCGGCCATCTAGCGCAGACGTCGCGGGTGATGGCCAAGCAGTATCGCGAGGCCGTTGGCCCGTGGCGCGGCTACCTGCCGGTGATGGACCGCTGACCGCGGCTCGCCATGGCGCACCTGCATCTCGTGGCGCTGGTCGTGCGGGACTACGACCCGGCCATCCGCTTCTTCGTCGACGTGCTGCAGTTCGAGCTGGTCGAAGACGTGCCGTCGCTGACCAACGACGGCCAGCCCAAGCGCTGGGTGGTTGTGCGTCCCGTGGGTGGCCAGACTGGCATCGTGCTGGCGCGTGCCGATGGCGAGCATCAGGCGCGGGCGGTGGGCCATCAGTTCGCCGGCCGGGTGGCCTGTCCCTGCGCGTGGACGCCTTCGAGGCGAGCCACGCACGCATGACGGCTGCGGCCGTCACGTTCGTGTCCGCCCCGCGCACCGAGCCGTACGGCAGGATCGCAGTCTTCCTCGACCTCGAGGGCAACCGGTGGGATCTGCTCGGCCCGGCCGCCGAGGCGCCGCGCTGACGGGGCGATAACCGGCCTGCGCCACGCGCTACACTGCACGCGCACCCCTCATCAGGAGACGCGCATGGCAGTCCGGGCACGCACTCACATCCTTCGCCTCATGTTGGCCGTGGCGATCGCGGCGTTCATGGGCGCGGTCGCGCCGGCGTTCGCTGAACAGACGCCGCTGGCGCACGACACGGCCACGCTCGCTGCCGTGGACCGCGCGATGGAAGCGTTCCGCCTCGATGCGCACGTGCCCGGCATGGTGTGGGGCATCGTGAAAGACGGCCGCCTCGTGTATGTCAAGGGCGCTGGTGTCCAGGACGTGGACACCAAGCGGCCGGTCACGGCTGACACGCTTTTCCGCATCGCCTCGATGACCAAGGCGTTCACGGCGCTGTCGATTCTGAAGCTACGGGATGACGGCAAGCTGTCGCTCGATACGAATGCCGACACATACGTGCCCGAGCTGCGCGCGTGGAAATATCCCACCGAGGACTCGCCGAAGATCCGCGTGCGCGAGCTGCTCACGCACACGGGCGGGCTGGTCACCGACGACCCGTGGGGTGACCGGCAGACGCCCCTGCCCGAGGACGACTTCACGCGGCTGCTGAAGGACGGCGTGCCCTTCACGCGCGCGCCGGCGATGCAGATGGAGTACTCGAACCTCGGCTACGCGCTGCTCGGCCGCATCGTGGCCAACGTGTCGCAGGGGCCCTACAAGGACTTCGTGCAGCGCACGTTGCTCACGCCGCTGGGCATGACGGCCACCGGCTACGATGTGGCGGCTGCACCGGCCGACCGGCGGGCCTTGGGCTACCGCTGGGAAGACAACGCCTGGAAGCTCGAGCCCACGATGGCGCACGGTGCGTTCGGCGCCATGGGCGGCATCCAGACGAGCGCGAACGACTACGCCAAGTGGGTGGCGTACCTGCTACAGGCCTGGCCGTCGCGCGACGGCGCCGACGCCGGTCCGGTGCGGCGCTCGAGCGTGCGCGAGCTGGCGCAAGGTGCCAACTACCCGGTGCTCCGCATGCGTCCGGGCGCCACTGGCCGGGACGCCTGCCGCATGGCCGGCGCCTACGCGATGGGCTTCAACGCCGCCACCGACTGCGACCTCGGGCTGACGCTGAGCCACAGCGGGGGATATCCCGGTTACGGCTCGCACCTGCTGCTGCTGCCTGACGCCGGCGTGGGCATCTTCGCCTTCGCCAATCGCACCTATGCCGGACCGACGCCGCCGGTGTGGGACGCGGCGGTGGCGATGCTGCGGGCTGGACATCTCACGGCACGGCCGGCTGCCGTGTCACCCGCGCTCACCACGGCCTACGCAGCCGTGCGCACGATGTTCGCGTCGGGCTCGGTCACCGCGGCCGGCGACGTGCTGGCCATGAACTTCCTGATGGACCGCGACGCGCAGCACTGGGCCGCAGACCTCGTTGCGCTCAAGGCGCAGGTGGGCGCCTGTGACACGGCCGCGCCGATTGCGCCCACGGGCGCGCTGGGGGGCGAGTTCACCTGGAGCTGCGCACACGGCCGCGTACAGGGTGAGCTGCTGCTCGCGCCCACGCCGGCGCCGCGCATCCAGTCGCTGAGCGTGATGCGTGCTACCCAGTAACCGCCGATGAACCTCAACCAGGTCACATTGCCGGCGTCAGATGTCGCCCGCTCGATCGCATTCTTCGAGGCGATGGGATTTCGGCTCATCGTCGATGCGCGACCCCGCTACGCCAGGTTCGAATGCCCGACCGGCGACGCGACGTTCTCGCTGCATCAGGCTGCGGCACCCGCCGAGTCCGGCGTCGTTGTGTACTTCGAGTGCGAACAGCTCGACGAACAGGTGGCCCAACTCGCGGCCCAAGGCTTCGCGTTCGACCAGGCGCCCACCACTGAGTCGTGGTTGTGGCGTGAAGCACGGTTGCGCGATCCTTCGGGCAACGTCATCTGCCTGTTCCACGCCGGCACGAACCGCAAGAATCCGCCGTGGCGCGTGCCCTAGCGCAGCACCTTGAACGCGAACTGCCGGCCCAGCGACCGGCTGGCCGTGATCCACAGCACGGTCATCGGTTCCAGGTAACGCGCCGACGTCAGCGGGCCACATCGATTGGCTCGAAGCCGACCTCCTCGATGAGGGCGCGCACCACGCGCGCACCCGGCATCAGGCGCGCGATGGCCTCGGCGCCTGAGTCCGTATGGCCGTGGAGCAGGGTGAAGCCGGGGCCGATGGGATTCGTGCAATCGATGACGATGCGGCCGTCCCAGGCGGGCAGGGCCCGCGCCACGGTCGCGGCGGCGCCAAACGGCATGGCCAGCGCGATCACCTCGGCGTCGGCGAGAGCCTCCTCGATAGTGGCCACCCGCGCGCCGGTCTCGCGCGCCAGCGCGACCACGTCTGGATCCGTGACGTCCCGGGCAGCGTAGCTCACGGTGTGGCCCTTGGCCGACCACGCGCGTCCCAGCCCGCCGCCGATGCTCCCGCTGCCGACCATCGCGATGCGCATCACGCCTCCCTACTCGCCGAGCGCGGCGACCATCGCGCGCGCCGTCTCTTCACCCGAGAAGTTCTGCTGCCCGGTGATCAGGTTTCCGTCGCGGATTGCGAAGCCCCGCCAGAGGCCGGCCTGCACGAAGTTCGCGCCGAGGGCCTTCAGGCGATCCTCGATACGCCAGGGCATCACGTGCGTGTCACGCGGCAGCATGCCGTAGGTCCACACCGCATTGTCGGCGAAGTCCTCTTCCACGTTCGCGAAGCCGGTCACGGTCTTGCCCTTGGCCAGGTACTCGCCGTTCGAGAGCCGTGCGAACGCCAGGATGGCCGTGCCGTGGCACAGCGCCGCCGTCACCTTGCCGGCTTCGTAGAACGCGACGAACTTCTGCTGCAGCGCCGTGGCCTGCTCGAACGTGAACATCGGCGCCTGCCCGCCCGCCACGACGATGGCGTCGAAGGCGGCGACGTCGAGGTCCGCGACCTTCCTGGTGTTGTTCACGAGGGCCCGCAAGGCCGGGGTGTGGATGAATCCCTGGCTGATGAGGTCGCTGGCGCTGTAGCCGCTGGCGTCGCTCGGGTCGCTCATCGCGTCGGCCTCGCAGGCGCCGCCGTTCGGGCTGAACAGCTCCACGTCGTAGCCGTGTTCGGTGAAGACGTAGTAGGGATGCGTCAACTCAGCCCACCAGAAGCCCACCGGCCACCCGGTGGTGGTGGACACGGCGGGGTTGGCAATCACGAGAGCGATGCGCTTGGGCGCACGCGACGCGGAATTCGGATCTTTGAGGCTCATGGCCAGCTCCTGTTCGCGGGATGCCTTCCCACGATACAAACCACGCTCTCCTGGGGGAAGTACGCACTATTACGTGACATGCTCACTATCTGGAGAGTGTCAGATGCCGGCGTTCGATTTCGGGGGGCGGCGCTACCAGAATCCGGTCGAACTGGCGCAGGACGTGATTGGCGGCAAGTGGAAGATGCCGATCCTGTGGCGGCTCGACACCCGGATCTTTCGCTACAACGAACTGCGGCGCGAGCTGGCGGGCGTGTCGCACAAGATGCTCACACAACAGCTGCGTGAGCTCGAGCAGCACGGCCTCATCACGCGCACCGTGCACCCGGTGGTGCCGCCGCACGTGGATTACGCCATCACGCCGCTCGGACGCACGACCTTGCCGATCATCGCGGCGCTGCGCACCTGGGGAGCGGCGTACCGCCGGAGGCGCGAACCGGCATGAGCGTCTGCGCGGCTAGACGTTGAACTTGAAGAGCAGCACGTCGCCGTCTTTCACGACGTACTCCTTGCCTTCCATGCGGTAGAGACCCTTCTCGCGGGCCGCGGCCACCGATCCGCAGGCCACGAGCGCGTCATAGGCCACCGTTTCGGCTTTGATGAAGCCGCGTTCGAAGTCGGAATGGATCACGCCGGCGGCCTTGGGGGCCGTGTCGCCGGCGTGGATCGTCCAGGCACGCACTTCCTTCTCGCCGGCCGTGAAGTAGGTCTGCAGGCCGAGCAAATGGTAGGTCGAGCGGATCAGCGAGCCCATGCCGCTCTCGGTCACGCCCAGCTCCTTCAGGAACTCGTCGCCTTCCTCGGGTGACAGATCGATGAGCTCGCTTTCAATCTGCGCGCTGATCACCACCGCTTCGCACGACAGGTGCGTCTTCACGTAGTCCCGCACCTTCACCACGTGGGGATTGGCGTCGGCCGTGGCCAGGTCCGTGTCCTTCACGTTGCACGCGAAGATGGTCGGCTTGTCACTCAGCAGGAAGAAGCCCTTGGCGACGGCGCGCTCCTCGGGTTCGAGCGCGACCGTGAGCGCCGGCCGGCCGGCCTCGAGCGCCTCGATCAGCGTGGCCAGCACGGCCTCTTCCGCCATCGCGGTCTTGTCGCCGCGCTTGGCTTCCTTGGCCACGCGCTCGCGCTTCTTGCTCACCGACTCGAGGTCCGCGAGCATCAGCTCGGTGTTGATCACCTCGATGTCGCGCACCGGATCGACGCTACCCGACACGTGCAGCACGTCGTCGTCTTCGAAACAGCGCACTACCTGCACGATCGCGTCGACTTCGCGGATGTGGGTGAGGAACTTGTTGCCCAGGCCCTCGCCCGTGCTGGCGCCCTTGACCAGGCCGGCGATGTCGACGAACTCGACGGCGGCGGGAATGACCACGTTGGTCTTGGCGATCTTCTGCAGCACGGGCAGCCGCGCGTCGGGCACCGTGACGATGCCCACGTTGGGGTCGATGGTGCAGAAGGGGTAGTTGGCCGCCTGGGCGCCGCGGGTGCGCGTGACAGCGTTGAACAACGTCGACTTGCCGACGTTGGGGAGTCCGACGATTCCTGCTCTCAGCATCTGGGAACATCTATTGTAGCGGGCCGGGTCCGAATCCGCCTTGGCGCATCCCGGGCGCGCGCCGGCGCGCCAGCGGGCCGCCTCACCTCAGCATCACGAGCAGCATGCGCGTCGGGATGGCGGCCTCGAGGGCATGCGGCACGGTCGCCGGCAGCCGGACGATCGTGCCTGGCGTCGCGTCCAGGGTCGCGCCGCCCACGGTAATCGCCAGCGCGCCCTCGGTGACGAGCACCAGCGCGTCGAAGGGCGACGAGTGCTCGGTGAGACCCTGGCCGGTGTCGAAGGCGAACACCGTCAGGCTGCCCCCAGCAGCCTTCGCGAGGACACGGCTGGCGATGCCCTGTTCGGCGGACCTGATGAGCGAGTGCAGCGGCAGCACCTCGCAGGCGGGAAGTCTCGGCTCGCTGGTCATCCGCCAATCGTAGCGCTGCCCACGGCCGATGGCCGCAGCGTTCACGCCGTCAACCCAGCAGCCACGCACCCCAGACCAGCACCCCCGGGCCGAACAGACGACGCAGCCACAGGCCTCCCGGCGCCACCTGCTCGAGCGCAACCATCACGGTCAGCACCGCCATCCAGGCCAGATTCATCACGCCCATGGCCAGCGCGGTCAGCACCGCGCTGAGCGGTCTGCGGCAGTGCGCCAGGCCGCGCCTGTCAGGGCGTCGTCGCGGCAGTCGGGGCCGTCGCCATGGCGCGCTCGGTCAGTAACCCAGGCGAATCACGCCGGTCTTCTGCTCGCCGACCGCGCCTTTGGTCAGCCACTCGAGCGATGCGCCGAACATCAGCAGGTGGTTCTTCTCCCACATCGCGTTGTGTGACGAGCAGGCCAGGTCGACCAGCACCTTGTCGGTCGCGCCCAGGTCGTCATAGGCGATCTTCACGCGGTCGGGGGTCACCTGCTTGTCGAGCACGCCGGCGATGATCATCGTCGGGATCTTCGTGCCGCCGATCGCCGCGGCATTCCAGCCCCACGTGGTGGTGGACGGTGCGCGGCGCACGCCGGTACCCCAGGTGGCGCCGACCGGATCGGACGCCAGCATCTCGGCCCACACCGCATCTCGCGTCGCCGGCTCGTACTGATTCGCGCACCCCACCTGGCGATCCCAGTTGGCGATGAACTCGCTGCGCGACTGCGTGTTGAAGACCGTGCCGGGATTCGGTAGCGCAGGCGCCGTGGCCGCGGCCGCGCGATTGTAGGCGGGGGCGAAGAGCACCATGCGGTGCACCTTGTCTGGATGCTGCGCCGCATAGCCGCCGGCGCGCGGGCCGCCGAGCGACCACGCCACCAGGCTCACCTTCGCCACGCCGCGCAGCTTTCGGATGTGATCCACCACGGCGTCGATGTCGTGCCAGTCCGACGCCAGGCTCGTGAGCTGTCCGGGATAGGTGGGCTTGCACGGCGCGGGAATCAGGCTGGGGATGAACTGCGCCTGCTGCGCCTCGGCCAGGTTGCACGGGTCGCTCATGGGTGCCGGGCGTGCCGAGCGGCCATAGCCGGTCGTGTCCATCGAGAAGACGTCGAAGCCGGCCTGCGCCAGAAACGCCATCCAGCTGTGGGTGCCGGCTGGCGTGTCGAAGGCCACTTCGGCGGGTGTGCCAGCGCCGTGCACGAACAGCACCACGCGATCTGGTGCCGGAGCCCCACGGAGCGCCACGCCCGCACTGACCCGCTCGCGCACGTAGATCTGCGCGAGCTGGCCGGTGATCGCCGGCACGTTCGAGGTGAGGCGCACGTAGTGGTCGAGCGTGAGCAGGCGTTGGCCGTCGTCGGACGCCCGCGGCGACGTGACGGCAAACAGCATCACGAGAAGGATCAGGCTTGGGCGTGCGGGCAGGAAGGTGACCATCGCCGCGCATTCTGCCACGAACCAGACGCCGCGTGGCCACTGTGGGTGCCGCGGTGCCGCTTCTATGACATGGCGTGCTCATCGTACAGGCTGCTGCCCTTCAGCGCCTGGCCTGCGTTGTGCACCAGTACGGGTGCGTGCCGCACCATTCGCGGCCGCGCGTGGAGGAGAAACGATGAAGAACATTCTGAGCGAGACCCTGGCGTTGGGCCTGGTGCTGTCGATGTCACCGGCCGCGATCGGCAGCGTGACCGCGGCAGACCTGAGCGTCGTCTTGCAGGCGCCGACCGACGAGATGTTGAAGGACCGGGTGGCCTACCGCCTCGAGACGAGCACGCCCCTGCGCAAGTACGACGTGAAGGTGAAGGTCGAGGGCGGTGTGGCGATGCTGTCGGGCACCGTGGCGACCGCGGCCCAGAAGGCCGAGGCCGAGAAGATCGCCAAGGTGGACGGCATCACGCGCGTCGAGAACACCATCGCGGTCGATGCGGTCGTGGACAAGACCTTGGGTGAACGCATCAAGGGCGGCTTCAGCAAGACCGGCGAGAAGATCAGCGACGGGTGGATCACCACCAAGCTGAACTGGTTCTTCGTGGGTGAAGACCTGCTGAAGGGCAGCCGGATCGATGTGGACACCAAAGACAACGTCGTCACCCTGAAGGGCACCGTCGAGAGCCCGGCCGGGCGCACGCGCGCCGTCGAACTGGCGAAGGCCACCGAGGGCGTGAAGACCGTCGTGAATCACCTGACCATTCACACCAGCGCGCAGTAGGTGCGCGAGGAGCCGGCAGGCGCTCACGCCGGCCGGCTCCCTCGCGGTCCGCTCGCGGCTCGATTACATGCCGCAACCGACCTGGTTGAGCACGAACCAGACCGCCACGAGCGAGAACGGCACACCGAGCAGCCACGCGACTCCATATTTCATGATTTTCCCTCCCCTTGGTTATGCCCATGAACAGCAATCTGAGTGCCACGCAGATCCCCACGCCAATCGATCCCCGGGTGCCCGGTGGGCCGCCCCCGCCGGAGCCGCCAGTCGTGCCGCCCGATGATCCCAATCTGCCCGACGTGGATCGCGAGCCGAGCATCGATCCGCCGCGCGATCCGCCGCCGATCGGCATGCCCTCGGAGCCTCCGCCTGGGCTGGTGCCGGAACCGATGCGGCTCGACGCTCACGGCGGCGTGGGCGCGTAGCCGCTCGCTCGGGTGCTGCCCGAGTTCCTCACGGTTCTTCCTGCCACCTCATCATCTGACTGCAGGCCGTGAACTCGGCCGGGGTGGCGCTCGTGTGACGGGGCTGGTTGGGGATTGCCTTCTGGAGCGGCGCGCGGGGAGTGGCCGGCATGTTGGCCTCGCCGACTTTCCGAGCGCCTGAGGCTACGACGTGTGCCGATATATTCGGGCGCAGGCCTTGCGGTTGCTGAACGGGCGACCCACGTCTTGAGACGTGGGCCGCCGCCCGGCCTTAGCGGAACAGGTAGCGGAGGCCGCCCCAGAATTGATAGTTGCTGTCGATGTCGCTGGCGCGGCGGAGCAGCGCGCGGCCTTCGGCGACGAAGAACAGGGTGCGCTGGTCGTCGCCCTTCCAGAGCGGCAGGCCGAAGTGCAGCAGCGCGGTGGGGGTGATGAAGTCGCTGTGAGTGATATCCCACAGGCCGAGGCCGGTGCCGATATAGGCGCGGTTGCCGAAGCGCTTGTTGATTTCGGCATCCACGAAGAGGCTCGAGCGCGACGCTTCGTCGGTGTTGTAGGCGAAGCCGACGGCCGGGGCGAACACCCAGTTGTTCTTCAGGGTCTTCTCGATGCCGACCTTGCCGCCGAACAGCGGGTCGCAGAAGCCCGGCAGGAACGCCGTGCCGAGGTTGGCCGGGTCGTTCTCGTCGTACTGCCGGCGCTGCTTGCCGCCAAAGGCCGCCACGAAGGGACGAATCGACAGCTCGCGCTCTTCGGCGAGGCGCGCTTCCTCGGCCTGGCGGGCCACTTCGGCCACCCGCTCGGCCTCGACGCGCGCCACTTCGGCGAGGCGCGCCACTTCGGCGAGGCGCGCTTCTTCGGCACGACGCGCCTCTTCGGCCTTGCGGGCCTCTTCCGCCAAGCGGGCCTCTTCGGCCTTGCGGGCGTTGTCGGCGAGACGGGTCTCTTCGGCGCGACGCGCGGCGGCCGCCTCGGCATCGAGGCGCGCCTGTTCGCGGCTCGGCTCGCGGCTCACGAGCGTGAGGTTGCCGCAGTCTTGCGGAATCACGAAGGTGTAGGTCTCTTTGCGGTCATCGATCACGAACTCGAACGCCGCAAACGGCCGTGCTCCATCCCAGCGCGCCGGGCGCAGCAGGGCGGGCCGCGTGCGGCGCCGCAGAGCCATCCACGCCATGGTCGTGCCCGGGGCCACGGTGACCTCGCGCACGGCGCCGTCGGCAATGGCCTTCTTCACCTCCGCCTCGAGTGACGCCAGCCCCGCCTGGCCCAGCACCGTCGTGACGTCGCCCTGCGTGCGCGGCCGGGCGTAGGCCTTGGCCAACTGGTCCACGGTACGCACGGGCGCCGTGAACCGGGTGGTGCCGCCGAGACGGCGCACCGAGTGCACCCGTTCCCCGGCCGCCTGGGCCGAGGCCCCAGCGGCAAGGCCGAGCAGGACCAAGCCTGCGACGGTTGCGCCGGTCGCTATACGAATTACTCTAGCTGTCGCCATGGTGGATCGCCTCATCGTGGTGGCACCACGGCTCGCCGGATTTGGCAAACCTGTGGACGCCAATGCTCATGTTGGGTGGCCGTGGTGCCACATCGACCGCCACGGCGCCCCACGTCCAAGGCAGTGCCAGCGGCGTGCCACGACCGGCCCGCCCCGCGCGCGCGAAGCCTGATACGCTCTGGGTCATCTGATTCCGCGCGACCAAGGAACCGCATGCACAACCCTGAGCTAGCCTCGCGCCAGTTGCTGGCGCTGGCCCTGCAGCTCGCCGCCCGTCGCGACGCCGTCCTGCAGGCGTGGCGCACGGCGGTGCAGGCCGATCCCACGCTCACGACCGCGTCGTCGCTGCCGCGCAGCCAGTTCAACGACCACATCCCTGGTCTGCTCGAGGCTTTCGAAGCGCGGGTGAAGACCTGGCCCCGCCGCGAAAGCGCCGCCTCAGGGGCCCGGCGCAAGGACGCCGCCGCCAGCCACGGCCTGCAGCGCTGGCAGCAGGGCTACCACTTGCGCGAAGTGACGCGTGAATGGGGACACCTGCAGCTGTGCCTGGCCGACGAGCTCACGGACTACTTCCAGGCACACGCCGACCTCGACCCGGTGGTGATGCCGGCGGCGTGGCGCGCGTTGGCGGAGCTGTGCGGGCAGGGCGTGAGCGAGAGCGCCACGCAGTATTTCCAGATCCAGCAGGAAGAGGCCGCGGGCCACGTGCGCGAGGTGGAACGGCACCTGGCCGAGGTGCGCGAGCTCGGGTCAAGCCGGGTCGAGCTCTTCCGGCAAGCCGCCCATGACCTGCGCGGTAACGTCGGCGTGGTGCGCAACGCCACGGCGGGTCTGGTGCGGGACGAAGTGCCCGAGCCGATGCGCGACGACCTGCTGCGGCTGCTGCAGCGCAGCGTGTCGTCGCTGCACGGCCTGCTCGACGAGGTGCTGGACCTGTCCCGGCTGGAGGCGGGCCAGGAAGCTCGCGCCGTGCAGGCGATCGACGCGGGCGTGGTCTTGACCGATCTGGTCGAGCAACTGCGGCCCCTGGCGAGCGAGCGCGGTCTCTATTTGCGCGCTGACGGCCCCTCGGCGATGCAGGTGCAGGGCGATGGACCCAAGATCAGGCGCATCGTGCAGAACCTCGTGATGAACGGCGTGAAGTACACGCGCGCCGGCGGCGTGACAGTGAGCTGGGGCGACAGCCGAAACAACGACGCGCGCCGCTGGATGGTGTGCGTGCAGGACACCGGCCCGGGGTTCGACGGCAGGGCCGGTTCGCCGATGGCGGAAGTGTTGAAGGACGCCACCGTGGAGTCACGCGAGGTCGACGCCCACGCGCCGCAGGGCGCGCCCGGACGGGCGCCGGCAGAGCCGCGCCAGCCGGTGCGCGTGGCCGGGCCGGCGGTCGACGAGAAGCGTGGCGAGGGCATCGGCCTCTCGATTGTGAAGCGCCTGTGCGAACTGCTCGACGCGAGTGTGGAGCTCGAGTCGCTGCCCGGCGCGGGCACCACCTTCCGCATCGTGCTCCCGCGGCGCTACGACGCCGGCTAGCCGGCCACCGCGCTGGCGCGCGGTGGCTGCCGTGTCGCGCTGCTACTTCTTCATCAGCAGCGCGAGCCCGCCAACCAGCATGAGTCCGCCGGCAATCGGCGGCAGCGCAACCGACTCGGTCTTGTCGGCCGAGATCTCGATCGGGCCGACATCCACGACCTTGTCCTTCCGCGTCCACGAGAACCCGCCGTAGGCGAGCGCCAGCACCCCGAGCACGACCAGTACGATTCCCACTGCTTTCATTCCGTCCTCCCCTGCCAGGTCACCCCGGCCACATCGCGCACTGCCAACCACGCCCGTTTCTGGGCCTCCGGTGGCTACACGAGCCCGGTCGGCGGATCTCCCTGTTTGCCTGGCTGTTCGTTCCACGGATTGGCCGGACGGGTGTACGACAGCAAGGGTCGCTTCCAGCGGCCCATGCCTACGACGATGCAACCCACGCCGAGTGCCAGCGTCAAGCCGGCCAGCGGCGCTATCACGATGGGGGCCATCGACTCGCCATCCGCGCGGTCGGCGGGCACGCCGCCATCTGGTCCGCTCGAAGGGCCCCCAGATTGATCCGTGACGTTGCGAGTGGATTGGTAGCACGCCGCGGCCGATCCGCCGAGACCAGCCACGACTAGAAACACGCCGACGGGTAACAACCACCGCATGAGACCTCCTTTGCCGCCCGCCCACGTGGGAGGCCGCGTTCGTGGAGGACAGAGCAAGGGTCGTTCCAGGTGGAATCTCCGCCCGTCAGCCGGCGCGCAGTTCGGTGATCCCGCTCTCTTTCATCTTGTTGAGCAGGGTCTTGTAGCTCACCTGCAGGAACGCGGCGGTCTTGCGCCGGTTCCAGCGGAAGCGTTCGAGCGCGGCCTGAATCGCTTCCTTCTCGGCCCCCATGGCGGCGTGTCGGGCCAGCTCCTGCAGGTTGACGGAGGCGGGCGGCTCGACCGGCGCGGCTGGCACGGGATCAGCCCCAGGGGGCGTGAGCGGCTCCGGCGGTGCCACCAGCGCTGGGGCCGGCGTTGGTGTGGCCACGACCGGCAGCACGGCGCGCTCGTCGCCGCTCGGGCGCGGGGCGCGAGCGCGCCCGAGTTCGGCCAGCACGTGGGCTTCGTCCTGCAGCACCACGAGCCGCTTCATCATGTTCTCGAGCTCGCGGATGTTGCCCGGCCAGTCGTGGGCGAGCAGCGCGTCTTGCAGCACGAGCGACGGCCGCATGGCCGGCCGCCGGTAGGTGGCGGCGTACTTCAGCAGGAAGTAGTCGATGAGCGGTTGCACCTCTTCGCGGCGTTCGCGCAGGCTCGGGATGCGTACTTCGATCACCTGCAGCCGGTAGTAGAGGTCTTCACGGAACGTGCCCTGGCTCATCATCGCTTCGAGGTCGCGGTTGGTGGCGGCCACCACGCGCGCATCGACCTCGACCGGACGATTGCTGCCCACCTTGGTGAACTCACGGTCTTGCAGCACGTGCAGGATCTTGGCCTGCAGCGCCAACGGCATCTCGCCAATCTCGTCCAGCATGATGGTGCCGGTGTCGGCGAACTCGAACTTGCCGACGCGCGTGTTGGCGGCGCCCGTGAACGCGCCGCGCTCGTGACCGAACAGCTCGCTCTCGAGCAGTTCCGCCGGCAGTGCCGCGCAGTTCACCTTCACGAACGGGTGGGCGCGTCGCGGCGAGCGGCGGTGAAGCTCTCTGGCGATCACTTCCTTGCCGACGCCGCTCTCGCCCCGCAGCAGCACGCTGACGTCGCTGTCGGCCACGCGCTCCACCATGTTCATCACGGCCTGCATGGCCTTGCCGGAACTCCAGCACACCTGCAGGCCGTCGGGGTCGGTTTCCGCCTGCGTGCGCAGGCGCGTCACCTCGGTGGTCAGCGCGAGCCGCTCGAGCGCGTTGCGAATGGCCGCTTCGAGCGCCACTTCGCCCACGCCTTCAGCGTCGCCGGGCTTCACCACGTAGTCGGCGGCGCCCAGGCGCACCGCTTCGACGATGGTCGCGGGCGTGCGTCCTCCTGAGAGCATGAGGACATGGGACGAGGGATGCGCCAGCCGGATCGCGCGCAACGTCTGGAGGCCGTCCATGTGCGGCATCGAGACGTCGAGCAGGATGACGTCGGGCTGATCGCCGTCGCGGAGGCCAGCCAGCAGGGCGTCACCGCTGTGGTAGGCCGTGGCCTCGTAGCCGCGCGAGCGCAGCCAGACCTGCAGGTACTCTGCAAACGCCTCGTCGTCGTCGACTACCGCCAGTCGTGCTTTGCTCATGCGCTCTCCACGGGAAAGGTCATGCCAATCGCCGCGCCAGGCTCCCGTCCCTGCCAGGCGCGCACGCCGTGCCGCTCGAGTATCGCGGCGGCCCAGAAGAGCGACAGTCCGAAGCCGCCGCGCACGAGCATCGGCGCCGCGGCATCGGGCGCGTCGGCGTACGGCGGCAACTCGGCCACCGCACGCGCGCCGCCCATTCGAAGCGTCATCGATGTGCCTGTCTCGGTGGTCACGGCCATCACGTTGTCATCTGGCCCGGCGTCGGCGCAGGCCATCGTGCCGAATGCCGCCACGGCGGTGGCCAGGTCGTGCGTGCCATCGGTGGCGATCAGTGTTCCCGGTGCCATCGTGCCGCTGCGGGCCGGCCTATGACGCACCAGCGCGTCGTTGACGTCATCCACCATGCTCGCGGCGGTGACCCGGCCCCGCAAACTGGGCGCGAGCACTTCGGTGAGCGCGGCGAGCCGTCCCATCTCGCTGCACAGCGCAACGATCCTGCCGAGCGCGTCACGGGTGCGCTCGATTGCCGCCGTCTGTTCGGTGGCTGTCGTGAGCCGGCCCTCGGCCATGAGTTTGAGATACCCCTGCGAGACCGCCAACGGCGTACGGATCTCGTGCGCCAATACATTCAAGATGCGCGCCAGGTCAGGATCCACTGCGCTCCGAGCCTAGCACGGGCGAGACGCGGCCTTGGCATGCCGATTGAAGCTCGCTCCCGTGCGGGGCAATTTTCGAGCACCCCGGGAAGGCGAGCCAGCAACTTTGGGGCGCTCGCGGGTCAGATTCGGTATCGGGCTCCTCAGGAGCGACGGCCATGACCCTCAACCGAACGTTTCGGAAGCCCCGCACGCTTCCGACCACATTCTTCAGGAGATCTCGACGATGTTCATGCGAACCCTTGCTGCTGCCGCACTTGCTTTTGCCCTCGTTGGCGCCACTCCCCGAGCGGCCCACGCCGAATGGTGGTTGACGCCCTATCTCGGCGTGACGTTCGGCGGCGACACCCCGAATGAGCAAGTCAACTTCGGCCTGAGCGCGGCGTTCCTCGGGAGCGGCATCTTCGGTTTCGAGGTCGACGCTGCAGTGACCCCGAACTTCTTCGAATCCGACTCCGACCTCGTCGGTGACAGCAACGTATCGACGTTGATGGCCAATCTCATGGTGGCAGCGCCGTCCGCCTCACCAGTTCGACCCTACGTGTCGGGCGGGGCTGGCGTCATCCGCAGCAGGGCGACCAGCGTAGGCAACTTCTTCGACCTCGAAGACAACAGCTTCGGGGTCAACCTCGGGGGCGGCGTGCTCGCCCAGCTCGCCTCGCGCGTCGGCATTCGCGGGGACGTTCGCTATTTCCGCGCACTCCAGGATTCCGAAGGGGGCGACGATTTCGACCTCGACCTCTCCGGCTTCAACTTCTGGCGCGGCACCCTTGGGGTGACCTTCACCTTCTGATCCGGCCATCGTCGAACCGGTAGTGCCATGACCGAATGCGAGCTCCGCCGAGTCGCTGACCTGGGCTCGGCGTTCTACTTCCGTGCCGCCGGTCCGGGAGAACCGACCTGGTTCAGTGCCGGCTTCTTCGAAGCGACGGGCACACCACAGCCGCCGTCGCCCGGATGGGACTGGACTGAGCTGATCCATCCCGACGACCGGGCGGCGGTCCTCCAACGCTGGACGCAGGCGCGTGCTGCTGGTGGACGTCTCGATACGGAGCTGCGTCTGACGGTAGCGGATGGCACTGCTCGCTGGTACCGATTGCTTGCTGAAGTCGGTCCTTCCGGCGCCTGCGACGGCGGCGAGGGGGTCTGGGTCGGCGTCGGCTTGGAGAGTGAGCAACGTTCCGACGCCCGCGAACTCACGACGGAGTTCCTGGCCACGGCGTCGCATGAGTTGCGCACGCCGCTCAACGCGATTGCCGGCTGGCTACACATGCTGAAGCTGTCTTCGCGCGCTGACCTGCCGGAGTGGCAGGTGCTATCGGCGATTGAGCGCAATGTGCAGGCCGAAAAGGCCCTCATCGGCAATCTGCTCGACGTTTCCAGGTTGACACGCGGCGCCATGTCCATCGTGCCCGAACGCGTCGATCTCACCCAGCTCGTGCGCGGCAGCGTGGCCAATGCCATGGCCTCCGCGGTCGCCAAGGGCCTCGACTTGCGGGTGGAGGCGCCCGCAGACCAAGTGACGATCATCGCCGACCGGCGGAAGATCGAACAGGTGGTATGGCATCTTCTGGCCAATTCGATCCGTTGCACCAGTCACCCTGGTGCAGTGGCCATTCAAGTGGGACAGGATCACGCTCGATCGTGGGTACGCGTGACCGACTCGGGGGAGGGCATTGACGCGACATTCCTGCCCTACGTTTTCGAGCCCTTCAGCCAACAGCCACGCAACCCGGCGCGCACGGGCCTTGGTCTGGGTCTCACCCTGGTGCGCGGGCTCGTCGAGCTGCATGGGGGCTCGGTCTCCGCGGCTAGCCAGGGTCACGGCCATGGGGCGGTTTTCGAAGTGACCCTGCCGAGGGCCGCATGATGCAGACTCCTTCCCTGGACTCGAGGGGTCGCCTCGGCGCGACGAGGCGGCCATGCATCCTGGTTGTCGACGATTATCCCGACACCCTTGACGTGTGGACGCTGTCATTGGGTGCCGCGGGCTTCGACGTGGTCACCGCGATTGACGGGCTCGAGGCCGTCACCACGGCGCAGGCGCTCGTGCCTGACTTAATCGTGCTCGATCTAGGGCTGCCGGGGCGCAGTGGCTACGAGGTGGCCGCGATCTTGCGCGAGACGCCGGCGACATCGCACATTCCCTTGATCGCCGCCACCGGTTTCTCGCACAAGGCCCAACTTGAGCGCGCCCGGCGCGTCGGCTTCGACGTGATCATGATCAAGCCGTGCGACCCCGTAGACCTCATCGCGCACATCTCACGGCTGATTGCCGATACCACTTCGCGGCAGCGCGCTTCCAACTAGCTATAGCTAGCGGTTTGGATGCTCAGGCGCGCGCACCAATCGCTCACCCCGTCCATTCAAGGAGAGACCCACCATGAAGACCCTCGCCGATGCCTTCCACCACACCCTGAAAGACGTGTACTACGCGGAGCACGCGCTCATCAAGGCGCTGCCCAATGTCATCAAGGCGGTATCGCAGGCCGACCTGAAGGCTGCGCTGAAGGCGCACCTGGCCGAGACCAAGCAGCAGGTCACGACCTTGGAGCGCATCTTTGCGTCGGTGGGACAGAAGGCTACGGGCGAGAAGTGCGACGCCATCGAGGGGCTCATCAAGGAGTGCGACGGCGTCGCCGCCGAGGCCACCGGCAAGGTGGCGCGGCACGCAGCCATTCTGGGCTGCTGCCAGGCCATCGAACACTACGAGATCGCGCGCTATGGCACGCTGCGGGAGTGGGCGAAAGCGCTCGGCAACAGCGAAGCGCACGAACTGCTCGGGCAGATTCTCGACCAGGAGAAGGCCGCCAACCACACGTTGACGCACCTGGCGGTGACGGCGGTGAACGCGGCGTAGGCCGCCTCAGCCTCTCAAGAAGCTCTTCAGCATCCAGATCGTCTTCTGGTGCAGCGTGATGCGGCCGATCATCAGGTCCTGGCTCTCGGCGTCACTGGCGGCGCCCGACAGGTCGCGGGCCCGGGCCGCGTCGGCGACGACCTTCTCGTTGCCGGCGATGAGGGCGCGCACGTAGTCTTCTTGCGATAGTGGAGATGTGAACTCCTTCATCTGCGCGACAGAGGCCAGCGTAGCCAGGCCGCCGATGGCGTAGGCGTCGAGCGCACGCACTCGCTCGGCGATCTCGTCCACCGCCGTGAAGAGTTCTTCGTATTGCGTTTGGAAGGCCGTATGCAGCGCGAAGAAGCCCTGCCCCTCCACGTTCCAGTGAGCCAGGTGCGTGAGCGACAACAGGGCGTAGGAGTCGGCGAGCACCTGATTGAGACTCTGGGTCAGGTGCTCGGTCTGGGGATCACGAGCGGCGTCATTGGCCATGACACCATCATCCCACGGTCGCGCGACCTGTGAAAGACCAGGGCGGCTCCACCACCCTGGTCCTCCCGAAGGCTTATTTTTTCGACTTCTGAGAACTTCCGCCAGACTGAGTGGTCTTGGATCCGCGTGCACTCTTCGTGGCGCTGGGTTTCGCCGGCTTTGGCGTGGGCGGCTCCTCGTCGTCGTCCTCGTCGTCCTCGTCGTCTCCGCCGGCAGCCGCCTCGTTGATACCGCTTTCGGCCAGCGCGCTGAGCGCCTCATCGGCGGCCTTCTCTTGGTTGAGGATCCCTTCGAGCAGGCGCGCGGCTTCGGTGTGACCCATGACGTTGGCCCACGCCACCAGGGTGCCGTACGCAGCCATCTCGTAGTGTTCGGCGCGCTGTCCAGCAGCGATCAGGCAGGCGTCCATGGTGGCGTCGTCGAAGCCCCCCTCCATAATCGATTTGCCTTCCTCCAGGATGCCGGCCATGCCGTCGCAGTGCTTGCCCCGCACCTTCTCGTCGAGGGACGCGAACACCTGTTCAAGGCGTTCGAGCTGGCCGCGCGTTTCTTCGAGGTGGGATACAAAGGCGTCACGCAGTTCGTCGGAACTCGCGGCTCTGGCCATCTTAGGCAGCGCCTTCACCAGTTGCTTCTCAGCATCATAGGCGTCGCGCAGTTCGTCGATGAACGCATCGTGCAGGGTCTTCGTGTCGGCCATGGTCAGTCTCCTGAAGCGGGTTGGCGTGAGGTTGGTCGGGCGCGTGGCGGCTGCGTTTCGCGTCCGAAATGACGGTGTGCCGCGGCCGCGCCCTCGAAGGCGGCGAAGACGTCGGGGCCGTCGGTGGCGAGCCGGGCCGCCGCAGCCTCTCCGTGCGGCACCACCGCGTCGTAGAGCACCGGGGGCGTCGCGTCAACCGTGGTGTCGAGCTGCACAACGCCCTCTGACATCGCCACCGGACCGAGCCTGGCCCCGACCATGCGTAGGGTCGCGCCAGCCGCGCGAAGAGCCGACTGCGCGGCGCGGAGCGAGGTCGCGTCCGCGATGTCGACAGCGAGAGTTCGCGACGCGCTTGCCCCGGATACCCCCGCCCGGCCGCGCCGTCAGAGAGATCGCCGAAGACTCCGTGACTTCAGGGGTGACGTCAGTGGGCAGGGCCTTTGGCAGCGGCGCCGGCAGCGGATCCATCCCGAGACCGACGGCGATGGCCTCGGCCAAGCGGTAGCTGCGAGGAATCGCGCGGTCGGACATAACCCAAATCCGCATGTGAGTGATTTCGGGCATGAGCGAGGCAAAATCCCAGAACGTGTAGTGCGCGGTGCCGGCCTGCGGCACGCCGAAGTGCGGCTCGGGTTCGGCAGCGTGAACAAGATCGGGGAACTTCATGGCGTCCTCGATGAAGAGCACCGGGATGCTGTTGCCCACGAGGTCCCAGTTGCCTTCGTCGGTGTAGAACTTCACGGCGAAGCCGCGGACGTCGCGCGCGGTGTCAGCCGACCCGCGCTCGCCGAGCACCGTCGGGAAGCGCACGAAGACCGGCGTCTCACGGCCAGCTTCGGCGAAGGGCGCGGTTTTGGTATCGCGCTGAAGCGGTTCGTCACTTTGGAACACGCCGTGCGCGGCCGAGCCACGCGCAGGCACGATGCGTTCGGGAATCCGTTGGTGGTCGAAGTGGGTGATCTTCTCCCGCAGGATGAGGTCCTCGAGCAATGTCGGCCCTCGCAGGCCGGCCTCGAGCGAGTGCTGGTTGTCGGCGATTGGCACGCCCTGGTCCGCGGGACCAGAAGCGGTGGACGGGTCCCCTGGCCCGCGAGCAACAGGCGGTGCAGCGGTCGGCTTCGTTGCGCGTGGATGCTTGGCCATGGGTGGCGCCTTTGAGGCGCGTGTCGCAGCGATGCGCGGACCGGAACTCCACGTCAGGTCGACGCTGCGACGACTGCAAACGCAGTGCCGAAAAACTCCGCGCAGTGCGAGCGCTGGCGCGATCCTTCACGGCACCGCCACGGCACGCGCGCGCTGCCCTTGCCGAGGAGTGGAATCGTCTTGCCGAAAAGCGGAACGGCGAAACGCCGTCAACTGGCGCGCCCGGTTCGGCCGGCCAACGAGGCCACCGTGGCCACGAGCTCAGCGGGATCGACCGGCTTGGCGAGATGAGTCTGAAAGCCCGCCAGCAGCGCACGCGTGCGATCCTCTAAGCGGGCGAGGGCCGTGAGCGCGGCCGCCGGCACGCGGGCGGTCGCACGATCGAGACGACGCACCTCGCGAATGAAATCGTAGCCGTCCTGATCCGGCATGCCGACGTCGCTCACGATGACGTCGGCAACCAGTCCGTCGTCGAGCAGGCGCAGCGCCGCCCCGGCCGAATCGGCCGGCGTCACCGTGGCACCGGCGTCGCGCAGCAGCCGGGCCACGACGTCCCGGGCGTCCTCCTCGTCATCGACGACCAGCACGTGTAACCCCTGTAGGAGCATGCCGAAGGACTGCGCGACGAGATCCACGGGAGGCACGGCGGGCGCGGCAGACGGCACCGCCAGGGCCAGCGGCAGGCGGATGGTGAAGGTGCTGCCGTCGTTCTCGCCCTCGCTCGCCGCATCCACCGTGCCGCCGTGCAACTCGACGAGACTACGGACGATGGACAGGCCGAGCCCCAGCCCGCCATGACGACGAGTGGTCGAGCCATCCTCCTGACGGAACCGTTCGAAGACGTGCGGCAGGAGTTGCGAGGGGATGCCGATGCCCGTGTCGCTGACCTGCACGTGAACTTGGCTGTTGACCTTGGCCAGCGTGATCTGCACTTGACCGCCGCGCGGCGTGAACTTGATGGCGTTGCTGAGCAGGTTCCACACCACTTGCTGCAGACGGCCCGAGTCGCCGCGCACGATTGACGCCGAGCCCAGCGCAGTCAGCAGCCGTACGCCCTTGGCGTCGGCGGCGGGCTGCGCCGACAGCACGGCTTCCTCGATCACCGTCGAGAGCTCGACCCGCCCGATCTCGAGCCGCAGCTTGCCCGACATGATGCGGCCCACGTCGAGTAGGTCATCGATCATCTGCGACTGCCGGCGCGAGTTGCGATCGATCACGTCGACGGCCTTCCGCAACGTGTCGGGCGACTGGTCCCGTTTGAGCACACCCACCCAGCCCAGAATCGCGTTCAGGGGCGTGCGCAGCTCGTGCGACAGCGTACTCACGAACTCGTCCTTCACCCGCGCGACGCGTTCCGCGTCCGAGCGCGCCGTGCGTTCGAGCGCCAGCAGCGTCGACCGCTCTTCGTCGGCTCGACGCTGGTCGGTGACGTCGCGAGCCGTCGCCACCAGCGTGTTGGGGCCGTGCGCGGCCGAGGCGACCCGCACGATGACCACATTCCACCACCGCGCCAATTCCCCGTCGCCCACGCCCCGGGCCACGAAGCGCGCCTCGCCCGTCTCGACCGCCACCCGGACCGCTTCGGCCGCGACGTCCGGATCATGGGGCCACCACTGGTGCCAGTCCCCGAGCACGCCGTCGGCGCCAGCCGTCACGGGCAGCTGCCGGCGGCAGGAGCGATTCGCATCGGAGACGACGCCGTCGGCGGACAGCACGAAGATGCAATCTACCGAGCTGTCGAGGATCGTGCGGTTGAAACTTTCGCTGTGCGCCAGGTTCGACGCAGTCACGGCGGCATCGCGGTCCGACTCGAGACGCGCGATGGTGACCGCGGTCAGCTCGTTCCGCCGGCGCTCCAGTGACTGGCTCAAGGACCAAGCCACACCAGCCAAGAGCAGCGTCACCACGAGGGCAGCGATGCCGAAACCTCGTTCGGAATCGAGCGTCTGCCGGGCCTGCAGGGCCCGGGCGTCGGTCGCGGTCAGTTCCGACTGCCGTAGATCGTTGGCCAGGGCACCCAGCTTGTCCATCAGGTCCTTGCCGACCCGCTCTCGTACCCGGCGGCTCGCCGCTCCGGGGTCGCCGCCGTCGAAGAGCCGCAGCACCTGCGCCATCTCGTCGAACTTGGCTCTGACGAGCGCACGGAGAGGGGCGAGGTCGCGCTTGCTCTCGTCGTCGGCCAGCCGCGTGGCGAGTTCGATGAGGGCCCCGTCGGCGCGGTCTACGGCTGCGCGGTAAGGAGTGAGGAAGTCGGCATCGCCGGTGATCAGGTAGCCGCGCTGCCCGGTCTCCGCGTCGACCATGATGGCCATCAGCCGATCGACCTCGTGCGTGACGGCTCGGGAACGGTCGACCTCCGCGGCGATGCGATTGAGCGCCATGAACTGGCGCACGCTGATGCCGCCCAGCAACGCCAAGAGCACCACCGCCGCCAACATGAGCCACTTCCAGCCGGAGGCGATACGCTCGCTTACTTGCTCTCCGCGTTTCATTGCACGCTCGATCGAGAATTTCACCTGTGAATGGCACCGTGCTTGTGCCAGAGGGGTCAGACCCCGTATGCACCCGCAGTACTCACTATAATGCGTGTGCCACGCCATGTGGCCCGTCCATGACTACACCCAATTTCTCGGCGACGGTGCATCATCTCGCGGCGCGCCTCACGGCCGAGCACGCGACCCTGGCCCTGGCTTGGCTCGAGCGGCTCGACCAGTTACTCGACGTCGACCGTCGCGACGTGTTTCCGACGCATCAACTGCTCGATCATATTCCCGAGCTGCTGCGCGAAGTGGCGGCCTATCTGCGTGCGCCGGCTGAACAGGAGATCGCGGCCAACACGGCCATCATGGCCAAGGCGGCCGAGCTGGGGCTGCTGCGGTTCGACCAACGCGCCTCGGTGCACCAAGTGCTGCGCGAGTATCAGATGCTCAGCGACATCCTCGAAAGCTTCTTCGCCCGCGAGACGGCCGCCCTCGCTGAACGGGCCGACGCGACGGCCGCGGTGCTGGTGGTGAGCCGGGCGTCGCAGGCTGTGCACGAGCTGCAGCGCAAGACCGTCGACGCGTTCATCACGCGCTTCTCCGAAACCATCGAACGTCAGCACGGCCAGTTGCGCGACTTCGGCCGGCTGGTCAGCTACGAGATTCGCCAGCCGCTCGGCGTGCTGCAGGTGCTGACGCGACTCCTGCAACAAAGTGAGCCCGCCGATGCTCCGAGGCTCGTGGCGACCCTCGAGCGAAACGTGCTTCGCATGGCCGAGGTGGCCGGAAAGCTCGAACGCCTCGCCCGGTTGACGCGCTCCGAAACGTCGCCCAACGATCAACGCGTCGACCTGGCGGCCATCAGCCGCGACGTTGCGGATCAGCTCGCCGACATGGCCGAGGTGCGCGGGGTGGTCTTCGAGATCGACGAGGCGCTGCCGTCGCTCACCGCCGACGCCGGCCGGGTTGAACTCGTGCTGATGAATCTCATGGCGAACGCGGTGAAGTACAGCGATCCTGGGAAGGCTGGTCGGTTCGTACGCGTCCGACTGGATGATCGCGACGGGCGGCGCACCGTGTGGGTCGAGGATAACGGCCTCGGTATTCCTGCTGCCAAGCGGGCGCTCATCTTCGAGCAGTTCGAGCGCGCGCATGCCCATCTGGACGACAAACTTGGGGCGCAAGGCCTGGGACTAGGCCTCTCGATCGTACGCGAGTGCATGGACGCGATGGGCGGCGCTGTGACCGTGGAGTCCGAGGAGCAGCAGGGCGCGGCTTTCGTGCTGACGTGGCCGCCCGCCGCCTGGCGTCCAGCGTGACCATCTTGATCGCGGACGACTATCCGGACGCCGTCGAGGTGTGGGAGATCTTCCTCAGCGCGGCCGGCTACCACGTCATCACGGCGGTCGACGGGCGCGAGGCGCTCCTCAAGGCGCAGACGCTCATGCCCGATGTGGCCGTGCTCGACCTGCAGATGCCCGGGTTCTCCGGGGCGCAGGTGGCCTCGGCCATGCGCGCGGATCCGCGGACGGCACACATTCCGCTCATCGCCGCCACTGGGCACTGCCGCACCCGGCTGCACGAGATTCATGCTTCGGGCTTCGACGCGCTCATCGTCAAGCCGTGCGACCCCGACGACCTCGTGCGCGAGATTCGCCGCTTGGCGCCGGCACCATCAGGGCGCGCCGGCCACTGAGGCCGGCCTTCGGGGTGAGGCGGTCACCGCCGATCTAGGGCCGCGCGTTACCCACAATCAGTAGCCTGCGTGCGTGCCAGCCAGGAATCTCCCTGCCAGCTTCGGCATGGCGCTTGCTCTGTCAAGATGCAGCGACCGCCGATTCGGTCGCGCCACATGCCAACTGTGAGGTAGAGATGAAACGCACTACAGAATCCGCGCGACTCGTCGGCGCGATCGCCGCGATGGCTCTTGCGGTCGCATGCAGCGACCGCGCTCAACCGCAGCCGGAGGCGGCCGCACGTGACGCGACAAACGCCGGCGAGCGCGCCGGCAACGCCACCGCCGAGGCTGCGCGCGACGCCGGAGGCGCCGTGCGCGATGCGGCGCGGGCCACAGGTGATGCGGTGATGGCCGGCGGCAAGGCGGCCGACGCCGCCGTGGAAACCATGGACGTCAAGCTCGCACTCACCTCCGACAGCCGCGTCGATGCCAGCAACATCAACGTCGATTCCGACCACGTCTCCAAGACGGTGACGCTCAATGGCCGGGTGCCGACCGCTGCGCAGAAGACGCTGGCAGAGGACATCGCCAAGGCGAAGGCCATTGGCTACACCGTGCGCAACATGCTCACCGTAGGCCAGTAGGCCCACGCGAAGTCCACTCGGAATTGTTATCAGACAACACTCGATCCTGGAGCAGACCATGGCTAACGACACGACGAAGAATCACCCGGTCGGAGAAACGGTGGGAGTCGCGGGAGGCGCGGTTGCCGGCATGGCGACGGGCGCGGCCGTGGGGGGACCGGTCGGGGCAGTGATTGGCACGGCCGTCGGCGCAGTGGCCGGTGGCTTGGCCGGACACGGCGTCGCAGCCGCCATCAATCCCACCGTCGAGGACGGCTACTGGAAGGAGAACTACGCCTCGCGTCCCTACGTGAAAGGGGGCGCTCCCTACTCCGACTACCAGGACGCGTATCGGTTCGGCTGGGAATCCGTGGGGACGGGCCAGAGCTTCGACGCCGCCGAGAAGGATCTCTCCAGCAAGTGGAACGACTCGCGCGGCAGCTCGAAGCTGGAGTGGAACGACGCCAAAGACGCCGTGCGAGACAGCTGGCACCGGGTTGAGCGCGCCATCCCCGGCGACGCCGACCGCGACGGCCGCTAGACCGCACGGCTCGGATGGCGCGTCCCGCGCATAGCGGGCGCGCCGTCCTTCATCGATCAACGAAAGGACAGTCATGTATCGTAACGAATCTGATTCTGGAGCCGGGTTCACCCTCGGCATCCTCGCGGGCGCCGCGATCGGTGCCGGTCTGGCACTCCTGTTCGCACCGAAGGGCGGACAGGCGCTGCGTTCGGACATCGCGGACTCGGTAGACTCACTTCGGACGGCCGTCGCTGACCGCTATCGGGAACTAGCGGAGCGGGCGGGCGTCGAGTTCGACAACCTCCAGGAAACGGTCGAGTCGGCCACCGAGGCGCTAGAAACGCGCGCCAAAGCGGCGGTGCACTCGGCATCACGGAAGACCCGTGAAGCTGCAGGCGTGTAGAAACTCCGCATTTGGTTGTGGTTGCGTGTGAGGCTGCGAGAGAGATGAACGAGCGAGGCGCCTAGGCTAGAGGCCCTTAGCCGAACGGCGGCGCGGGGCTTGCTATAAAAGCGGCCATGACTGCAGCAGCCCGGCCCTACAATTTCGACCGCTTCGACCGCCAGCACGTGATTGAGGACGTCGAGCGCACGATGCGCGGAGCCGGGGTGGCGCCCGGAGGATTTGCGCCCGACTTCTCGTTGCCCGCCATTGACGGCGAGCTGTTCACCCTCAGCGCTCACCGCGATCGCCCGGTGCTGCTCCGTTTCGCGTCGTACACTTGACCGCTCACCATCGGCTCGGTCGAGCCGCTCAAGCGCTTGTACGCCGAGGTCGGCCACGCCGTGAGGTTCGTGGACGTGGTGGTGCGCCAGGGGCATCCCGGGCCGGCAGTGCCTGCCTACCGCCACGCCGCACAGAAACGCGTCGACGCCATCAGGTTCGTGCGCGAGGAAGACATTCCATGGGACGTGGTGATCGACGAGCTCGACGGCCGCGTGCACGCGCAGTATGGACTGCTCCCCGATCCCGCCTATCTCATCGGCACCGATGGGCAGGTGGCGTTCTACAGCTATTGGACTCACGTGCCGACGCTGCGCGACGCGATCGCGACGCTGCTGGCCGGGGGCGGCAAGGGCGTCATCGGCGAACAGCGGCTGCCGCACCCCTTGGCGGCACTGGCCGATGGATGGCGCGCGATTGCCCGCGGCTTGCCCCAGAGTGCCGACGACATGGAGGCGGCCGCACCCGGCTCGACGCTGGTGCTCAAAGCGGGCAGCCTCGCCAAGCCATTACTTGCTCCGTGGTCGCTCACGAGTCGGCACTGGTCGCGACCTCGGGTGGCCGCAGCGCTGCTCATCATCGGCGTGGCGGCCGTTGGGCTGTCACTCGTGCGTTCCTCCCGCCAACTACGCGCCTGACCCAAACCTGAGCCGAGGTCTTCATCATGAGCCCCACCGATCCGGACGACCAAGCAGTCCTCGTGACATCGCCTGCGCCCGACCCTGTTCCGATGGTGCCGCCGTGCGATCCGCCCGCCGTCGGCGACGCCCCCGGCAATCAGGGTCCCCCATTGAGTCCGCTCGTCCCCGAAGGCATGCATCGTCGCGAAGACGACGCGGCGGCGATCGCCTCCAGTCCAGACTTCAGCGAGCGCCCCAACCGGGCGACGATCGATTCGCCGGGTGGGCCCTCTGACGAGTGACGGCCGTCGCTGAACTACCGACAGTGGCCAACCGCGATCCCACATTGAGTAGCGGAACGCGTCCTGCGGCGCTGATCACGTGTCGGTACACCGAGCGCCGTCTCGAAGCGCGTGTGCTCTTGCGACGTCGTCCTGCCTCGGTAGCGCAGCGAGAGGCACGGCCATTGCAGAGATAACATCCATATGGCAAACGCCAATCGCACCGCAGAGACGCCGCTGGTCACCCTCCTCCACGCTCTGGCCGCCTTCGAGCCTGACGGTGCCGACGTGATCAGCCTGTACCTGGATCTGCGAACCGATCAGCACGGCCGGGAAACCCACGACGTTTTCCTGAGAAGCGCCGCCTCTGACGTACTGGAGGGCGAGACGCCAGGCGTGGGCGTGGTCACCGGGAAGGCCCGGGCCCTCGCACGGATTGAACATTTCCTGGCGACCGATGTCGGCCGTTCAGCCAACGGCGCGGCAATCTTCACGACCACGGGCGACGGCGACTTCTTCGAGGGGGTTGCGATCGACGCGCCGCTCGAGGCGCACCAGATCTTCGTGGGACCTGTCCCGCACCTCTATTCACTGGTGCGGGTCATCGATCAGTACCCGCGCTATGCGGCCCTGCTGCTCGACAGCAATCGGGCGCGCATCATCGTCTTCGGGCTGGGTGAGGTCGAAGCACGGACCGAGGTCACCGGCGAGAAGACGCGCCGGCATTCGATGGGCGGGTGGTCGCAGGCGCGGTATCAGCGCCGCATCGACAACATCCATCTCCAGCACGTCAAGGAAGTCGTCGATGCGCTCGACACCGTGGTCCGGGGCGAGGCCATCGATCGCATCATCGTCGCGGGCGACGCCGGGATCGTGGCGCGGCTGCGGGAGCAGCTCCCCGCGGCGTTGGCCGACAAGGTGATGGACGTGCTGCGGTTGGATCGCCACGCCGGGGAGGACGAGATCATCGAGGAGGCGCTGGCGGCGCTCCGTCGCAAAGACGCGGAAGGCGACGCGCAACGGGTCGCCGAGGTGCTCGATGCCTGGCGCGCCGGGGGCCTCGGCGTCGCGGGTCCGGAGGCCACGCTGCAGGCGCTTCAGCTCGGCCAGGTGGACGAGCTGTTGGTCGTCGCGGCGCCAGCCACCCTGAAACCGGTGCAGCGCCTGCCAGACGACGCCGGGGCGGCCCCGTCGCTGACAGAGAGCTCGTCTGGTGACGGCGCTCAGCAGACGCAGGTGCATCTGGCCGACGCGCTGGTGACCAAGGCCACCCAGACTGGCGCCGCCGTGCGGATCATCGAAGATCCCGAGCTGCTCCGCGCCCACGGCGGCGTCGCCGCCGCCCTGCGATTCCGGATCTGACGACGACCACACGATGAGCCGCCAGAATAAAGTCAACCCCGGGCAGTACACGAGCGCCGGACGCCTCTCTCCCGATGATCTCGGCCGTGAGAGACGGCGCCAGCGCGGTAAGACGGCATCGACCGGCGTGCCCCAAGGAAAGAAGCCGGCCTGGGAAACCTCGTCATCGTCGCCGAAGACCGCGCCCTCCGCCCCTCCGGGCCGCCTGACGGTGGCCGCGGCCCGCACCGTGATCGGCGTCACGCGGATAGCGGCTGGCGCCGCGACAACCCTGACGAAGGCCGCCAAGAAGGTCGTCGGCGCCGGCGCGACGCGCGCCGCGGCCGCGACCGCCAAGTCGGCCAAGGCCCCTGCCCCGGCGCGGGCCCTCACTGCTCCCGCAAGGACTACTCCGGCAGCCAAGCGCCGTTAGAGGGGTCGATGACCAATCACTGGCGCGGCATCACGGCATGGCTCCTGTGCGGCAGCGTGCTGACGGCGAGCTGTGCGAGCAAGGAAGCCAGAACGAATGCCGCGTTGCGGAAGGCTGGCCTGGGTCCCCAGATGGCGAACTGCATGGCCGGGCAGATGGCGGAGCGACTGTCGGTCTCACAGTTGAGCCGCCTGGGTGACCTCGGCAGCTCACGGGGGGAAGCGCTGGTCACCCTGACCCTCGACGAGTTTCTCGATAAGGTGCGGGCGCTGCGGGATCCAGAAACCGTGGTGGTTGTGACCTTGTCAGCCAGTGTCTGTCGCCTCATCCAGGAGGCAGGAAAGCCCTCGAAAGGTGGGTGACTCATGGGCGGGCGTGGTCGCGTGACGCATCGACTCGATCAATGGCAGTCTTGCCCGGTTGCGACGCATGTAGACCGAGAGAGGCAGCGTCGGTCACACACTGGTCGAGCTGCGCGGCAACTTCGGGATAGCCGAGTGCGCGCGCGCGCACAGCAGCGACGGCGTAGCTGGTCGACAGGTAGTGCGCCGCCCGCGACACCGTCACGGCAAGCGACGCTTGGCTCCGGGTCACGCCGGTGGCGGCGTCCCACCCCGCGAGAATCCGCGCCATCCCCACGCAGTGCCGCCTGCCGATCTCTTCGTCGAGATCCTCGAAGAGCCGCTCGAGCCGCCACAGCTGCGTGCTCGCCTCGCGTCGCGCCAAGGCAATCAGGTGGCCGACGGCAGGCGTATGCGGGCCGGCAGCCGTAGGCGTGAGCGCGGCGTGCAGGTGCTTGTTCGCTCCATAGAGGTGGCGGAGCTCCGACAGCAGCGCTCCGTGCCCGGCCGCCCACGTCGCGCTCACTTCGGGCACGCGCCGCGCGTCATGCTGCTCCATCACCCTCACCTGGACCGATCGGGCCGTCGTCCACCCAGAACTGCCATTCCGATTCGCCGACGTCGAGGGCGGCGATGAGCAGCCGCGCAGCCTCGACCGTGGAGGGAAAGGTCAACCCGAGCACGCCGTCGCGGTCCAAGACGTAACCGAGTGGAGGCGGCGCCACGTGCCGGAGGCGAATCGCCGGCCCATCGGTGGACACGCACAGCGTCCAGTGATCGGCGGCGGGCAACGAGAGCCGGTTGGCGCGGAACTCCATGTCCGCGCCCACCGCCACGTCGCCGTCACACGCCAGGTGCAGGTCTGCGTTCGTCATGCGGGGCCGTGCTCGCTCACTGCATGCCGCGTACCCACGATGAAGCGGTCCGTGATGTGCCACGCGCCTCATTGTGGGTAATCGCCTACCTAGATTGGCGACGGCGCGGCAATGAGCGCCTTGAGAGCGTCATGTCGAGCCGGCACTCGGGATCGCGACCGACGGCGCCGCGCACAAATAGGCGGCGCTACCCGCCGCTCGCGCATGATCGCCGTGACCATGAGTGAGGAGCGCTCGTGGTGAACGCGGCGTCAGCCGCTGGCAGCCGATGGAGCCGGGCTGTCGGGTGGCGCTTCGCTGCCGATGAACTCGCCAGCGGCATCCCACCCTTCGATGTGGTCGCACATCACCTTGAAGGCCATCAGCATGGGCATGGCGAGCAGCATGCCTGCCACCCCCCAGATCCAGCTCCAGAAGGCGATCGACACGAAGGTGGCGACCAGATTCAACGACGCCGCCCGGCTGAGGAGTTGCGGCGTGATGAAGTTGCCCTCGAGGGTCGTGATGACGATGGTCATGCCGGCGACGAGTCCCGCCTGACCGATCGTGCCGAACTGCAAGAAGGCCACCGCACCCACCACCACGGTGACGATGACCGGCCCGAAGTACGGCACCAGATTCATCAGTCCGGCGAACACGCCCCACACGGCGGGTTGTTCGACGCCCAACCACCACAACCCGAGTCCGGTGACGACGGCAACGCCCGCGGAGGTTGCGGCCTGTACCCAGATGAAACGTTCGATCTGGCGGGAGACGTCGTTGAGAATCTTGACGGTGACGCGCTTGCTGCCCATCGTCTCCATGCGTCGCACCAGCTTCCGCTTGAACGTGTCGTCCTCGACGAGCAGGAAGATGGTCAGAAACAGCACGCTCATGCCCTGACCGACCAGCCCGAGCATGCCCATGCCGCCCGACCACAGCAGGTCGGATACCCGCCACGGTTCCGTTACCTCGACCCGCACCGTTCCGGGCGCGGTGACCGGCTCGGCGGCATTCTCTGCCGCGGCCTTGTCCAAGGCGTCGGCGGCGTCCTGCATCTTCTTCAGTGCCGACGCGCCGGGCGGCCCCGATCGGGTGTCACGCATCGACGTGCGCAGCTTGGTCGTGGCTTCGGGGATGCGCGTGATCACCGCTTCGAACTGCGGCCACATGGCGGTGGCCCCCGCCGACACTCCGCCCAACACGAGCAGCACGACAGCCATCGATGCGACGCTCCGGGGCACACGCCAGCTTTGCAGCCGATCGACCACCGGGTCGAGCGCGTAGAACAGAAACACCGACAGCACGATGGGCAGCAACAACGGCCGCCCAAAGTAGAGCAGGGCAATCACCGTGGCCACGGCCATTACGCGGAGCGGTAGAATCAGAGTGCGCACGGCTCGCACGCCTGTCTCTGCGATTTAGCGGCAGTCAAGTTCCGAGAAAGAGTAAGTGTCTGCCCTGCGTTCCGAGTCACGGCTATGGCGCGCGCTGGCCGGCCACCATGCGGTAGCCCGCGAGCAGCACGACGGCGCCGATGAACGCCATCAGGAATCCGGCCGGTTCATCGGGTCCGTAGAAGTTCAACGCCCGCCCGATGAAGCCGCCCAAGAGCGCGCCGACGATGCCGATGAGCGAGGTCACGACGATGCCGCCGGGATCCTTACCCGGCATCACCAGCTTCGCCAATGCGCCGACGATCAAGCCGAATACTATCCAACCAATGATTCCCATCTGCAACCTCAATGGCCGAGCTTGCAGAAACCCTGCCAAGGTCGGGCGAGTCAATCAGTTAGTGTTAGTGCCTGGCCTCGAAGGTGCGACTGTCGCTGACGCCCTCGCCGCTCGTTCCGTTTCGCCCATACACCGTGAGGTTGTAGCCACCGGCGAACCTCGGGCGCCAGGTGACTGTCGCTGACGCGCTCCAGTTTTGGACGATCTGTCATGCGCCGCCCCACGGTTGGACCCAGAAACGGTCCATCGCCGTCAAGCGCACCCCTAGCAGCCCGTGGTTAAAGCCGGTTGCTGAGGCTGAACCAGTTCTGCGCTGACTGTTGGGGGTCGCTACGGACTACGAATGGCGGGGCGTTCGACCTGGCTGCAAGTGGCACTCCGCGTGCGCAATTTCTGAGTTCAGCTCGGCACCGACGAGCAACGCCAAGCCGGAAACGTAGAACCACAGGAGCAGCACCACGACGCCGCCGATCACGCCGTAGGAGGCTTGGTAGTCGCCGAACGTCTCGACATACCATTTGAAGCCCAGCGAGGCGACGAGCCACAGCACCGTGGCGACCACCGCACCTGGCGACACCCACCTCCACGGTCGTGAGTGGTCGGGCGCGAAGTGGTAGACCAACCCCAGAGCCGTCGAGACCGCCGCGAACGCCACCGGCCACTGCAGAATCCGCAGCGCCCATTCGAGAGCGCTGCCGATGCCGACCGATCGCCCCATGTAGGCCGCAAGGGTCGGTCCGGTCAACAGCAGCGTGAGCGACGAGAGGACGAGCAGGGCCAACGCCAACGTCAGGCCAATGGCAATCAGCCGCACCTTCCACCACGGCCGCGTTTCGTTCAGGTCGTAGGCTGTGTTCACACTGCCGACGATCGACACCGTAGCTGCTGAGCTGCTCCAGATCGCAATCAAGGCGCCCACGGTGAGCAGCCCCGCGTTGTCGTTGTCACCGAGGCGCGTCATCTCGCCTTGGATGAGTGTGAGTACCTCGGCGGAGACGAAGGGCCCGAGTGCTCGAGCGACCTCATCGGTGAGGTTGCCGAGCGGAAAGAAGCTGGCCAACGCCAGCAGGAAGAGGATGGCCGGCGAGAGCGCGAGGAAGAAGTAGTACGCCAACTGAGCCGCGATGCCCAGGCAGTCGTCATCGAGGGTTTCGCGAGCCGTGCGTTTGAGCAGCTCGAACCACGGAACGGTTGAGACCAGATATTGTGGCATCACGACAGCCCGCTTCGGCTGCTCCCGGCATCCCGCGAGCCCGGCACGATCGTCTCCCCGCTACAGGCCGACTGGTTCGGCCACACCGCCAGTTGCGAAGGTCGTGCCGTGGGATTACGGCCGCTCGTGAGTACTCCGCGACCAACATACGGGAGTGCGGTGCCGACGGTACGCCACCGGGTTCTCTGCGTCGGCGCACTCGATCGGTGAGGCGACGGCACGCGAGTTGAACATCGGTCGACATGTGCCCGCGACTCATCGAAATCGTCGTGTGCGCGTGCGTGCTCCCGACCGCCGCGCAGGCATGGTACTTCGGTTAGAACAAGGTGCAGTACGCGCGCTTCGAGTTCCAGACGCTGCGCACCGAGAACTTCGACATCTACCACTACCCGGCTGAGACGGAGACGGTTCGCCTTGCGGCGCGGCTCGCCGAAGAGTGGCGCACGCGGCTCGCGACGCTGCCCGGGTTCGGGTTGCCCGGGCGTCAGCCACTGGTGCTCTACGCGAGCCACCCGCATTTCACGCAAACCCAGGTCATCGGTGGCCTCATCGGCGAAGGCACGGGCGGCGTGACCGAGTCGATCAAGCGGCGCATGGTGCTGCCGTTCGGCAGTTCGCTGGCCGAGACCAACCACGTGCTCGAGCACGAGATGGTGCATGCCTTCCAGTCCCGACGCGCGATGAACTGAAGGACCCTCGCTACTCTCCGTATCGCGTCGGCCACGCCTTATGGGCGTTCCTGGCCTCGCGCTTCGGCACACGTATCGTAGGGACAACCTACCTCGATGCCTTCCAGACGGGCGATCCGCTGGGGGCCACCAAACGCGCGGCCGGCACGTCGATCAGCCGATCGCTCACGTGACTGGCGGTGACGGCTGGCGCGCGACGCTCGACGTCGCACCCGCGCTCAGTCCCGACGGCCGTTGGCTCGCGTCCCTGACCAGCCAGCGATTCGCCTTCACCACGATCAGGCGGGGCAAGGCAGGTCGGTGCGGGGACCAGGTAGCGCCGCGATTGAGTGGGATGCCGAGATCACCGCGGAACGCCCCGGCGACCTGTCGTCATGGCGCTCGCTCGACGGCGCCTATGTGCACAACGAGGGGCGCATCGAGTTTCGTGACGCGCCACTCGGACGGGGCACCGAAATGCGCGTGGTCGTTACGTACGAGCCGCCAGCCGGCGCCCTCGGCAGGCTCGTGGCCAAGACGACCGGCGACGACCCCAAGCGTTACTTTCGCGAGGCGCTGCGACGTTTCACGCAGCTATCCAAAACGGGAGAGGGGCTGCTGTCGGCCGAAGAGGACGATCAAGACCGGGACAAGCGCGGACGACCCGAGCCGAGAAGGCCAGTGTTCAACCGGCAGCGCCGCCGTTCGGGTTCACCAGTGGAGCCCGAACAGCGATAATTGTCGTCCTACTGCTGCTTCATGCCAGTCCCCATGGGCCCGAACGGTTTGTCCCGATCGCCTTGCTCCCCCGCCGGCACCTTGAACCCCGTCCACGCCTAGCAGCTAGTGCTGAGCTTGGAGAAAGGTGCCGCGCGGCGTGAACCAGTCCGCCGAGATTGACACTGGCGTGGTTGGCGACGACCGCGATGGTCGTGACGCTGATTGGAGAGGCATCCGGGCAGAGCGCCCCTGCCACCAGTCGGTGCGTGAGCGATGCCAATCCCCGTATCCCGGAGGGACACCGCGTACGAGCTTCCCTCGAGATGTAATCGCACGTCGGCCCGGCCGCGATCAATCCAGGTGCCGTACCCGATCGACGGATGTCCTCCTGGGGGATGACCGTCACTGCCGCCGCGGCGGCGCCCATCCGCTCCGGCTCTCGGCTGGTGACCGACAGACCATTCGCCGCGGTGAGCGCAGCAACGGCGAGCGTGCCAGCGGTCGCGCCAGAGTTCCTGCTCACCGACATAGCCATGCCCGGCGTCGAAGGCTACGCACTGCTACGCCACGTGGTCGCGCTTACAGACAGGCCGCCGTCAGGCCCTGCCTTCGAGGCCTTTCTGGCCGAGACGGCTGGCCTCGGTGAGCGCCGCCACATGGTTCTCCGCACGGGCAGCTGCCTTGTTGACTCGGCACCGGGTGGCGCGCGTCGCAGCCGACCCGCCGATTGGAGATGCCGGGCTGGCGCCGCGTTCCTCGTGCGTTTCGCCGCCAGCAATGACTCCAGAACCGCACTCGGCGGCAGTGGCGGTCTCCATGTCCCGGAATCCCTGCACCTCGATGTGCCGAACGCGGATGTGTAGCTGTTCGGGCGCCGCCTGGGCAATCTGCCGAGCTGTATGGCGCATCTCGCAGAGGTCACCGAGCACGACGGCACGCACCGCTCGCACCTGCGCGCGGCGTCCGAATCACCCATCTCACGGTCCACCTGCAATACGCTCCTTCCGATGGGGCTGCCGGGGCCTTCATCGCGTCGCTATTTGGCCGCGCGCCGCCGCAGACCATCCGAGAAGACCTGAGCCGTGTGAAGCGAGTGCTCGAAGGAGGCACGGCGTTGAGCGACGTGACGTGAGGGGCCGCAGTGACCGCTCATTCAGGTCCAGACGATCACGTCACTGCGGTCGTCGGCGCCTGCGGGATCTCGCATTCGCCCAGAAGACGGCCCCGTCGAAGATGTTCGGCTACAACCGAGCCTCGAACGCGGTGCTCGGCTGTTCGTGAATCGCCCTGGCTGAAGCGGGCCCGATGCCGGGGATGCGCGGTAGTCGGCCTTCGCGGCGCACGAGTTCGGCCAGCGGCAGCTCGAACCCGAGCACCGCCGAGGTCCTGCGAATTCTCCACGACCCCTGTTACGCAGGTCCAGCTCCTGCGGACTACCGGGGTGACTCGCAGATGCCCGCGCTGACGTCCGACTTCGTCCTCTTGGCCGTATACATCGCCCGGTCTGCGCAGGCCAGCAGTTCGTGCGGGTCGCGGCTGTCCTCCGGCGAGAAGGCCCAGCCCATGCTGGCCGTGATCTGCACCGTCTGAACGCCTACGTCATGCGGCCGGTTGAGCCGGCGGGTGACCGACTGCGTCAGGGTGCGGGCTTCGTCCGTCTGCGCCATACGGTGGAGCACCACCACGAATTCGTCGCCGCCAATGCGCGCCACCGTGTCGGAAGCCCGTACCGAGTTCAACAGCCGCGTGGCCACTGAGCGCAGCAAGAGGTCACCGGCGCTGTGTCCCAGCCCGTCGTTCACGGCCTTCATGCCGTCGATGTCGACGAAGCACACCCCCACCGAGGTTCCCGTCCGCGCCGCGGCCAAGAGGGCGTCTTGCAGTTGGTCCAGCAGGCGCCGGCGGTTGTCCAAGCCCGTGAGCGGGTCGTGAAGCGCGCCGTGCGACATGGCCTGGGAATGCGCCAGCGCGGCGCCGACATCCCGGCACACGTAAATGCGGCCGGTGGGGCACCCTCGCTCGTCGCTCAGCACACTGAGCGACGCTTCCACGGGGCGGGGAGAACCGGTGCGGCAGAGCAGTTGGTACGGCTGGGATGGACCGGGCACGTGGCCGGTAGCCGCGACCTCCCGACGCCGCTCGCGCGCCAGCAGACGTGACACCAAGACGCCCAGCACATCCTGCTGTGACCAGCCCGAGACGCGCTCGGCGGCCGGATTCAGGTAGATGACGCGGCCGTCGCCGTCGGTGGCAATCACCGCATCCGGAAGTGAGTTCAGAATCGCCGTCGCACTTGGTCGCGACGCCCTGACTGGAAAGATCGCCGGCGGGTCGACAGGCAGGCCGGATGTCATTTCGCTGCGGGCGGTGAGCCGCACGCTACCAGCTGATTGCGAAGGCATGCGAATCGATCACCGAAGATTGCCGCGCTCCCCGCGCTTCGTGCCGGGTCTCGCACGACGTGCAGCGCACGGCGAAGGGCAGAGCCTCGAGCCGGCCGGAGCCGATTGGGCCGCTGCACTCGTGGCAGAACCCGTAACGGCCCTCGTCGAGACGGACCAAGGCTTCATCGATCTTGTTGAGCGTTTCAGCCTTCATCTGGATGAGCGATAACCGCAACTCGTCTTGAAGGTCGGCATCAGCCAGCTCGACGGCGTCCTGACTGCCCAGCGTTCGCGTGGACACGTCTGCGCGAACTCGACGCAGCCCGCCATGCACTTCGTCCGCCAGCATGCGACGGCGCTGGTCGAGCATGTGGCGAAGCATCTGTTCGCGCTCGAGGTAAGTTTCGTTGTCCGAGTGTCGTGCCAGCGTCCGTGCCGCCATCGTCGCCTCCAGGTTGTTCAACCCCATGTGGGGCAATGTCTATCGCCGCAACGAGCGAGCAAAGACCGTTCCAGCGAATCGCGCACTTCCGACGCGTTTGAAAGGGCTCCGCATTGCCCAAATCAGGTAGCCGGGTATCGCCGTTACGCCGGGCAACGCCCCGCGTTCCTACAAGTGGTCAAGTACGGCCTTCGCCACCGGAGGCCTCCGCGCAGTATCGCGAGTCAGCTCCCGGGCTCGCTCTCGGCATGATTGGTGCGTGGGGGAGCTTCGGGTTCGCGGGAAAGCACGGCGCTGCGGGTGTCGTTGCTCACGATGAGCATCGGTTGACATAACAGTGGCAGCCCGTTCTCCGCGGCCTGTCGCACAGGAGACTCGCCCATGACACGTATCTTGAAGATGGCCCTGACGGCAGCCGTGGTGGTTGCCCCGCTCGCGGTCTACACGGCCAGTCACCGCGAGGCGCCCATCACGGCGCTCGATCGCGCCGCCGACATCACCGACTGGTACTCGTTTGTGAGCTACGACGACCCGTCGAAGATGACGATGGTGCTGTCGGTCGACCCGCTGCTCGAGCCGTCCAACGGGCCGAACTACTTCCCGTTCGATCCCGAGATTCTCTATGAGATGAAGATCGACAACAACCACGACGCGGTCGACGACCTCACCCTGCAGTTCCGCTTCCAGACCGAGCAGCGGCTCCCGAACGTGTTCACGAGCATGGTCGGCGGGATCGTGGGCATTCCGCCGATCACGGCGCTCGACGGTCCCGGCTCGCAGGGCCTGGGCACCCGGCAGAGCTACACGGTGGTCGCCGTCAAGGGCAACCAGCGGTTCGAATTGTCGGCCGGGCGCCGGCTCTACGCCGTGCCCTCGAACGTGGGGCCGCGCACCATGCCCAACTACCAGGCGCTCTACGACCAGGGCATCTACGACCTGGGCTTCGGCATCAAGACGTTTGCCGGCACCACCGACGACCCCTTCTACATCGACCTTGGGGCCGCGTTCGACTCGCTCAACTTCCGCACGGCGGCCGGCGGCGGCGTGCTGTCGGCCACCGACGACGCCAACAACACCGTGAACGTGGCGCCCGACGACGTGTCGGGCTTCAACGTGAACACCATCGCGATCGAGATTCCGATTGCGCTGCTCACGAGCGACCTGCGCCAGCACACCGATGCGGAACGGGAGGCGGTGCTCGGCACCTACGCCACCACCTCGCGCCAGCAGATCACCGTGCGCCGGATGCCGCGGGAAGGCGCCGGCAACCAGACCTCCGGGCCGTGGCGGCAGGTGCAGCGCATGGGCAACCCGCTCATCAACGAGCTCATCATCGGCACCGGCTTCAAGGATCGCTTCAGCATGGAGCACCCGACCAACGACATCCAGTTCGCGCCGTTCTTCCTGCGGCCGCTGCTGGCCGACATCTTCGCCTCGATTGGCGTGCCGATTCCCCCGGGCAACCGTCTGGACCTGGCGCCGCTTGTCGTCTACCGCGGACCCACGATTCCGGCCGGCACCCCGGATGGGCCGGTGGCGGACCTGCTGCGGCTCAACACCGGCGTGCCGCCCACCCCGGCCGCGGCGCAGCAGCGCTTGGGCCTGCTGACCCTGCTCGACACCAACCCGAACAACAACGACGCCGCGGGCTTCCCGAATGGGCGCCGGCCCGACGACGACGTGACCGATATCGCCGCGCGCGTCGTCGGCGGCATCCTGGTCAATTCCACCCTCTACGGCACGCGCATCGGCGACGGCGTCAACGTGAACGACCGGCCCAAGCGCGCGACGTTTCCCTTCGTGCCGCCGGCGCACGATGGCCGCGGCAGCCGCCACGTGGACCCGACCGAACCGGGCTGCGCGGGCGTGTGCCCGCCGAACTAACCCGTGCAGACGCCGGGAGACTCGATCATGACGACCCTTAGACTGATGCTCGCGGCGGCGGTGATGGCGGGGAGCGCGCAGGCGCTCTCCGCTCAGCCGGCGCCCCCCGCGCCCCCCGCGCCCAGCCCGTGGACCGTGCCGGCCTCTCAGGCCGCGCCCGCGGCGGGGAGCGCCACAGCCCCCCCCGGCCTGGAGACGCCGGCCCAGCGCAAGATGGCGATCGCGCAGAAGAAGATCACGCGCGACCCGACGCACTTCCATGGCTACAACGAGCTGGCGCTGGCGCTCACGCAGCGCGCCCGCGAAACGGCCGACCCGCGTTTCTATCAGCAGGCCGACGAGGCGGTGAAGACGTCGCTGGCGCTCGCGCCCGACAACTTCGAGGCGATGAAGGTGCGCACCTGGGCCCGGCTCGGCCAGCATCGCTTCGCCGAGGCGCTCACGCTCGCCACCACCCTCAACACGCAGGTGCCCGATGACCTGATGGTCTACGGCATGCTCACCGACGCCAACCTCGAGCTCGGCCACTACGACGCCGCCGAGAAGGCGGCGCAGTGGATGCTCGACTTGCGCCCGGGCAACATCCCGGCCCTGACGCGCACGGCCTACTTGCGCGAGCTGTTCGGCGACATCGAGGGGGCGATCGAGTTGATGCAGCAGGCGTTCACCCGCCTGCCGTATCAGGAAACCGAAGA
>Ga0335394_10000388_pt1 | contig 45921 bp, 32 predicted proteins | sample MAT03_FD_205741 | JGI IMG/M metagenome (GOLD analysis project Ga0335394, IMG submission 205741) | Freshwater microbial communities from Lake Fryxell liftoff mats and glacier meltwater in Antarctica - MAT-03 (spades assembly) (version 2) ... | reverse complement strand
AGGGACAGCGGCGAAAGGAATACAAAATCGGGTATGTTGCTGACATATTATATGATTAGTCGATCGCGCGATCGGGCTACAGGAGTCAGAAACCGGGTTTCTTTCGAGATTTCACGCCGCCCAACCTAATTTTTTGTAGAAACCCGGTTTCTTTGAGAAACTACAGGAGTCAGAAACCGGGTTTCTTTCGAGATTTCACGCCGCCCAACCTGATTTTTGTAGAAACCCGGTTTCTTTGAGAAACGCGCTTAATCTATCCCATTATCAACTTTTTCCTTAGCATCATAGCGCGCGCCGATATGTACTTGGTTGCGACGCTTAGCAAGCTCAATCTGACGTTGACGTTCAGATAAGGCTTGTTTTTTGGTTTCAGTTTTTGAGTCATGACAATGAGGACAACTCACACCAAGTACAAACAATTCTGAATCCTTATCTTCCTGACTAATCGGGTGACGACAACCGCGACAAAGTTCATAGTTACCCGGCTTTAACCCCTGACCAACAGAAACCCGTTCATCAAAGACAAAACATTCACCTTCCCAACGACTTTCTGCTTCCGGCACCGTTTCCAAATATTTTAAAATTCCGCCTTCGAGATGATAGACTTCCTCAAAACCTTGAGTACGCAAAAAAGCAGTAGATTTCTCGCAGCGAATACCGCCCGTGCAAAACATTGCTATTTTGGGTTTATCGCGTAAAGCCGCTTCTTGCAGCGCCCATTCAGGTAAATCGGAAAAGCTTTTTGTTTTGGGATTGATAGCGCCTGCAAAAGTACCCATAGATACCTCGTAGTCGTTACGCACATCAACTACGACAACATCAGGATCGTCAAGTAGCTGATTCCACTCATCGGGCTTGACATATTTGCCAGCCATGAGGGATGGATTAATATCAGGTATTCCCATCGTGACGATTTCGCGTTTTAAGCGGATTTTTAGGCGGTAAAACGGTGCTTTTTCGGAAAAAGATTCTTTGTGAACCAAATCAGCAAAACGCGCGTCACAGCGCAAGAATGCGAGCACTGCGTGTACGCCCTCGGATGAACCGGCGATCGTGCCATTGATGCCTTCTTGGGCCAGCAAGATGGTGCCTTTGACATTGTTGTTGTTGCAACAATCGAGTAGCGGTGCTTTCAGGTCAGCAAAATCCGGTAGTTCAACGAACTTATATAAAGCAGCGGTTAAGAAATAAGCCATAGATTCAATTGATAGCACTAATTAATTTTCATAATTATATGAAAATTCAGTCAAAGCGGGCGGTGGGGCTCGAACCCACGACGTCCAGCATGGGAAGCTGACATTCTACCACTGAATTACGCCCGCGCTTAGTGTTTTTTACTTGCTTTCACCTTCTTTGACTTTGGAGGCGGAGCTGTAAAAATGACTAGAAAAACATTGTACAACTATTTTCTGATTTTGAGTATAGCATTTTGACAATCAATTTTGGGCGACAGCCGATCGCACAGCCGAGCCATGATACTGTGGGAGACGAGCCAATTGTCATCGCGGTCATTCGATTTGAGATTTGAGATTTGAGATTTTGGAGGCGACCCCACGGATAAATTCGGGGGCTTGAGGATTTTAGATTTGAGATTTTGGATTGATTCCACGGATAAATCCGGGGGCTTGTACCATCAAGAAATTCTTGGTCAAAACCTGCCACTAAATCAGCAATCGCCTCGGTTCCGAACCTTGACAAAGAGTTAGCGGCTTCGGATCGCGATCGGATCGCGCGATCAAACTGCATCATTTTTAACAGCGCAGCCATTGAGTCCGCAGTTTGACTATGCCGCCATCCATCGCCACGAACGATCGCACCATCAACTCGGTATCGTTCACTTTGCTCAGCAACATCGTTAGCGCCACCGCAGAATCGCACTTTCTCTGAACCGTTACCCCCCGCAGCCTGTCTTGAGAATCCCAACTTGGCAGCGCTGCTGGGATTTCGCTAATTTCCCTAAGCCCATTAAAATATATTTTTGTTACTTTTCTTTACGACTTTAGCTAGGATGGCCGGATTTTGGGAACATTTAAAAAAATTCAGTTATTAGATTGTGTCGGCCAATTAACAGCCTCAAACTTCAACACCAGAAGAAGTTTAGGAAGTAATTGCTGAGTGTGAGTAATATTGGCAACGGCCGATCGACGATACCTTGAAAATGATTAAAAAGGTACAAATGGCCCAACAAGCAGTGATTAAACACTTATAAAATTATCCCGAGATAGTTTACATCGGCGGGGTGGTAGCCAATTTGCGATCGCAACAACCTTCCTCAAAATGAGATTAATTGCGGTTCTGTAGAGTATGCTGTTTTTTTGAGTTTATCTACTTAATTGTACTGTTTTCGTTCCCAGGAGATTCTCCAGAGTCCCACTGCTTGATAAGGACGGACAAAATTCCGGTTGGAAGTTTCTTGATGAGTTGGGGCATTGAGGAGAACTCCACTCGCTCGCAAACCTTAATAGAATTCCTACGCTGGCAGAATCGGAAAAATTCACTGATTCTTAACTTTTAACAGTATAATTATTGATAATTTCCCGTCTCAATCTTGTCCCCCGCTAGGAAAGGGGGAACTCCAAAATAATGATTTTAAAATCGCTTGAGAACACAGGCCGACTGGCCTAGATATTATATCGGTAGGTAGATGACTTATTATTCATTTTAATATATTTATATTAAATATAATATAACAACGATAATACGCAGGCAGCAAGCTATCTGGTATAAAAAATGAGTCCGAAAAAGTTTTCCCGAAATCGTTAAAGATAAATCGTCGAAAACACCGATCCGAATTTGGGTTGCCGGCTGTTCAACCGGTGAAGAAGCTTACTCGATCGCCATCTGCTTGTTAGAGTTTTTAGCAGATCGAGCTACTGATCTGCCGATTCAGATTTATGCGACAGACATCAGCGAAAATGCGATCGCCCATGCGCGCCGTGGCTTTTATACGCCAGCCCAAGTCGCGGATATTTCACCCCAACGCCTGCATCAGTTCTTTGTGCAAATCGAGGGCGGATACCAAATCGCTCAGTCAGTGCGCGAACTCTGCGTCTTTGCTAAACAAAACCTGATCAGCGATCCGCCGTTTTCCCGGATGGATTTGATCACCTGTCGGAACGTTCTGATCTATCTCGGCCCGCCTTTGCAGAAAAAGCTGCTGCCAATTTTCCACTATGGGCTTCGGCCCGCGGGCTTTTTGCTGTTAGGCACTTCGGAAACGGTTGGTGACTTTTCAGAATTGTTTACGCTATTAGACAAAAAGAACAAAATTTATACTAAAAAACTGCTGTCGCATTGGCTGGGCATGGATTTAACTGCTAGCAACTATCCTGCGACACTCCTCAACCCACCGCTGGTGACGGAAAGCTTAAACGAAATCGAAATCGAGAAACAGGCCGATCGCATTGTTTTGAATCACCATGCGCCTGTCGGCGTCATAATTAACGCAGCCAGGGAGATTCTGCAATTTCGAGGACAGACGAATGCCTACCTAGAACCGTCTCCCGGTAGGGCTAGCTTGAATTTGCTGAGAATGGCAAAAGAAGGATTGCGCCTCGAACTCCGCACTGCAATTGAACAGGCCTCCCAGCAGCAGTTGCAGATCACGCGCAAAGGCTTGCAAATTAGAGAAAGCGATCGCATCCGCCTCGTCAGAATTAATGTGATTCCATTCCCAACAGGCGCTGTAGCAAAAAACTATTTTTTAGTTTTGTTTCAAGACGAGCCGCCGCTCCCTGCAATGCCTGCCGCTGTAAACGATCGTAGAGTCAACTCCGATGCTTTAGAGGGTGAAAGTTTGAAGATTGCGAGGCTGGTAGAAGAACTCAAAATTACAAAAGACCACCTGCAAACGATCGTCCAAGAACATCAAGCCGCTAACCAAGATTTGAGAGCTGCCAACGAGGAGATTTTGTCGAACAACGAAGAGTTGCAAAGTACAAATGAGGAACTCGAAACCGCAAAAGAAGAGATTCAGGCAACCAATGAAGAACTGAACACAATTAATGACGAATTGCAGCGGCGCAATGTTGAATCAACTCAGGTAAGTAACGATTTACAGAATCTGCTCAGCACCATCAATATTCCGATTCTGATGGTGGGAGGCGACCTGCGAATCCGCCGGTTTACTCCCGCAATCGAAAGCATCTTCAACTTGATTTCTAGCGATGTCGGGCGCTGTTTGAGCGACATCACTCACAAGTTGATAGTGCCGGAGTTAGAGCCAATGATTGTAGAGGTGATCCGCACCCTCAATTTGAAAGTTCAGGAGGTTCAAGATCGAGAGGGTCATTGGTATGATCTGCATATTCGACCGTATCGGACGATCGACCACAAGATTGATGGGGCTGTGGTGATGTTGGTGGATATCCACGAGCTCAAAATGAGCGCCCAGCAGTTGACGGAAGCGAAAAATTACGCCGAAACGATCGTAGAAACCGTGCGGGAACCGTTGCTAGTCTTAGATCTCAACCTGCGGGCGATCACTGCCAATCGTTCTTTCTACCAGACGTTTCAGGTGATGCCGATCCACACTGAGCAACACTCGATCTTCGATCTTGGTAACAGACAGTGGAATATTCCCAAGTTGCGATCGCTCCTCCAAGAAATTCTGGCAGGAAATGCCGAGTTTCACGATTTTGAGATCGAGCATGACTTTGAGCAGATCGGGCATAAAATAATGCGGCTCAATGCCCGCAAAATGCCTCCCCTCGGCGATACACAGATGATTCTGTTGGCGATCGAGGATATCACGGAGCAAAAACAGTTTGAGACAGAAGGCAGCCTTCGGATTCAAGAACAAACGGCTCGTGTGGCTGCTGAGCAGGCCAGCCGCATCAAAGATGAGTTTTTGTCCGTCCTCTCTCACGAACTGCGGACGCCGCTCAATGCGATGATTGGCTGGACACAGTTGCTGCGCCTGAAAAAATTTGACCAGGCTAAAACCGAGGAGGCGCTAAAAACGATCGAGCGCGCCGCCAAAGCACAAAACCAGCTCATCGATGACATCTTAGACGTTTCGCGAATTACCACAGGCCAGTTTCGGCTCAATGCTTTGGAAATTGAGCTGAATCCACTGGTTGAAAATGCGATGGAGGTGGTTCGTTTCGCAGCAGAAGCCAAAAATCTTCAACTTGAGTCCCGGCTAAGTCCTTTACCCCGAAAAGTATTGGCCGATCCAAACCGCTTACAACAGGTACTGTGGAATCTACTTTCAAACGCGATTAAATTCACCCCAGCCGGAGGAAGAATTGAAATCGCATTAGACTACATTGATGGCATGGCTCAAATCCAAGTTAGCGATACTGGTAAGGGCATTCACCCTAATTTTCTCCCCTATGTGTTCGATCGCTTCCGTCAGGCGGATAGTAGCAACTCTCGCAGAGACGGTGGATTGGGGCTAGGACTCTCGATCGTCCGTCATTTAGTAGAACTCCACGGCGGTACTGTTGGTGCAACAAGTTCAGGTGAGGGACAAGGGGCAACGTTTAGCGTGAGGTTGCCGCTACGAACAAATATCCCAGAAAGTTAGACGCTAATATTTACCCAAGACATAATTGATATCAATTCCGGTTGTACCATCCGTGATTGTTGACTGTTGACTGTGAGTCAAAAAAAGTGAAACTTGCGCTATATTTGTTGGCAGCTTGATGCGACTTTATCAGGGGGATGAAGCGCGGATTTGAGATAATTCCGGCGCAACCAGAATTGATATTATTTCTAATCTTATCTCCTGTTCTGAGATCCCAAATGAGTTCTATCGCCACGATTGGTTATCAGTCAATACGGTTCACTTAACACTATTTATGCCCCGGAGATCCCCTAAATCCCCCTTAAGAAGGGGGACTTTGAGAGCTTTCTTGTCCCCCCCTTGGGAAGGGGGGTTAGGGGGGATCTGTCTTAAGTGAACCGTATTGGGTTATCAGTAAATCCACTATCAGGGGGTGATTAACCTCAACATCAACCCTTTAATTATGCAATGCCCGTAGACGTGCGTAATCGAAATATTGGAAGTGGTTATCTGCGTTCATCGGCGTTTATCTGCCTTCATCTGCGGTAAAAAAAGGCAAGAATCTCTAAATAACCCTAACCAATAACTATTTAGAAACCTTAACCCGATCGCCATCCTTAAGAAAACCAGCCCCAGTAACAACCACCCGATCGCCCGCCTTCAAACCCTTTTTAACCTCCACCTTAGCAGCAGTCAAATCCCCCACAGCACCCCCGGAAATTTCCCCAACTTCCACCGGTTGAGCCTGCACCTTGTCCTGGCCGACAAGTTTGTAAACAATAGAACTGCCGTCAACTTGTGGTAAAATAGCTTTAGCAGGGACTTTCAAACCTTGAGCCGTTGCCGTCGCAATTGATGCGCGCAAAAACATTCCCGATCGCAAAAACTCGCTTGCCGGCAAATCAATCTTCACAGTAGCTTGCCGATTTTGCGGGTCAACTAGCGGCGAAATATCTCGCACAGTTCCTGACAACTTAATCCGCTTGTCAGAATCCGAAGTAATTTGGACTGCTGTTCCCGGCTGCACTTGCGAAACCTGAGTTTCCGGCACTTTCAATTGCAGTTCCAGCTTGTTGCCACGAATAATCGAAAAGAGTTTTTGACTTCCCGAAGACACATCCCCAACTCGACCAATTCTTTCAGCCACAGTGCCACTATCCGGCGCTCGAACAATTGTTTGTTCTAGTTGAGTTTGTAACTGTTTGACTTGGGCATCATTGCTGCGGACACTTGCTGCGTTATTTCCGACATTTGCTCTCGCACTGCTGACACTCGCTCCAGCCGTATTCACTTTAGCACGAGCGCTGGCGAGGGCTGCTCTAGCCGTACTGATATTAGCTTCACCAGTAGCTACTTTAGCAATAGCCGATCGCACTTCTTCCGCTGCTTTATTCTGTTCTTCCAAAGCTGTATTCAAGTCAGCTTTAGCTTTGTTCAAGTCTTGAACAGCAGTCTGCCGCTCTGTCTTGCGTCTTTCTAAATCTTGCTGACTAATTACTCCCTGAGTCGCCAAATTTTGGCTGCGATTTACTTCTCTTTGAGCCTGATCTAATTTAGCCTGGGCGGAGGCAATGCCGGCTTTAGCTTGAGTGACACCGGCTTTAGCTTGTTCCACACCGGCTCTTGCCTGGCCGACGCCTGTTTTGGCTTGCGCTGCGTCAGCTATGGCTTTTTCAACGCCAGCTTGGGCTTGAGCAACGCCGGCTTGGGCTTCTTGTTGGGCTGACTGAGCTTGCTGCACCTGAGCTTGGGCTTGTTCTACCGTAGAATTGGCCGATTGTACTCCCGCCAGCGCTTCGGCAATTTGCGATCGTAGCACCGAATCGTCCAAAACCGCCATCGTCTGACCTTTTTCTACCGCATCTCCTTCATTCACCAACACCTGCTTGATTTGCAAACCGTTGGCTTGTGGCAGCACCGGCAGCAAGTCATAGGCTGCCACGGTGCCCGTCGCTTCCAAAGTTTCACCCACCTGGGCAGATTCCACAGGCGCCACTGTCACCGTCGGAGCCGTCGCCTGCTGGTTTACCGATGCAATTGGAGCTGCCGGAGGCGAACTCTGCTTGCCCCCAGTCAAGTTTACTGCTAGCAGCGTTGCAGCCACGCCAACCCCTGCGCCCGCCAACAAGGCAGGCCACCTGATTTCTTTGCGGGGCCCAACTTCAGTTGCTTCTGGTTCCCAAACTTCTTCCCCCTCGATTTCTGGAACTTCCAGCGCAACTTCTCGTTCATCTTCCTCAGCGGAGAATTGCCAGCGAGAGTTGTCTGAGACTTCACTTTCAGCTACATCCACTGCTGAGTTCCTGTCGCGCCCGCTCTCCACGGGGGGAAGGGGTTGCTTTTCTTCGGCTTCTGAAAAAACTTGATTAGTCACGGTAGTTCCTCTCGCCAGTATGAGCCTTTCCTTTTTTTTATATTGTAAAGAAAGATTACGATATTATTTAGTTCATTTTAGCGGAGGGCATCTGGAGTGGCGCTTCCTCCTTTTGGGTGAGTGTGGCGCCGTTTGACCCTACAATGGCGATTTTGATTAAATTTGATCAAAGTTTGTACGATCGAGATTTAATTTGATCTGCCTCTGGGGCATACTGAATATTAGCGTGATTCGCGATCGTGGGGTCGATCGGGCGGGCATTGTCTCTCCCCAAGTGGCTTGGCCGTCACCTATCTATCAATGCTCAGAAAAGTCAGTCTAATCTTAAACTGATTATTCCTAACCTATACTCTCATGTGTTTATTGTATAATACGGCACATCTGCTGAAAAAGTTGTGCCACTTTATTTAAAAAAAATCAAAATGAATAGTCTCTTTTCTCCCCTCCAACAGTTTCTAATTACTTGGCTGCTAGTGCTAGTAACGGGATGGTTTACCCTGACTGCTGTCAGTTATGTTGGGGAACTGGTCAGCATTTTAGTAACAGCGGGACTCATTGCATTTTTATTAAATTATGCAGTAAAAAGACTGCAAGTATTTTTGCCCCGGGGAGTAGCTGCGGGGCTGGTTTATTTAACTGCGGGTGTAATAGTAGTAGTAATCGGTTTAACTATTGTGCCGCCGGTGTTCAGCCAAGCGAGGCAGTTGGGGGTGAGGTTCCCGGAATTGCTGGAGTCAGGGCGGCTGCAGCTAGGTGAATTTCAAGCCTGGAGTGCCGAGCGCAATTTACCGTTTGACGTGCAAATATTGGAGCAGCAACTGTCAGCTAGAGTCCAGGGACAAGTCCAGGCGATCGCCGGTACGGGTTTAGGCTTAGTTGTAGGTACTGTTAACTGGTTTTTGGACTTAATTTTTATTGTGGTGATTTCCTTTTATATGCTCCTAGACGGGCAAAGAGTGTGGCAGGGTTTGACCAGCATTTTTTCCCCAGACATTCGCTATGTTTTAACAGAGACTTTGCAGCGAAACCTCCAGCGATTTGTATCGGGACAGTTATTGCTGGGACTATTTATGGCCATCTCGCTAACTCTGGCTTTTTGGTGGCTGCAAGTTCCGTTTTTTCTGTTGTTTGCCGTGTTTATAGGATTGACGGAAATAATTCCGTTTATTGGAGCAACTTTGGGAATTGGCACTGTTAGTATAATTGTAGCGTTTATTGATTGGTGGCTGGCGCTGCAAGTGTTGGTAGTGGCGATCGGTCTCCAGCAAATCAAGGATAATTTAGTAGCTCCCCGAATTATGGGCAATCTCACCGGATTGAGCCCGGTAATTATTTTCACAGCTTTGCTGTTAGGAGGTAGAGTGGGAGGATTGTTGGGAGTTATCCTGGCAATTCCGCTCACTGGGGTTGTAAAAAGTATAGTAGAAATTGTACTCAATCCCAAATTGCCGCCCCAAACAGGCTCATTTTTCTACAATCCTTTTAGCGGCGAGGAGTTGGGAAAAATACCAGAAGAGGAAACTAGAATAATCTTGGTCGCAGATGAACAAAAGTAGTCTAATTTTTGTAGTAAGTAATTCAGTTAGGAAAACTTTTATAAGTCAGGAATTAACTTTTGGCTGCTGAGTCCATTAAGAAAAGACTAAAGTCTCTACAAAGAACTTTAAAAACTTTAGTCTTTATTACTAACCCACTTAAAATCTCAAACCTCAAAAATTATGAAATGGTGGCAAAATCTTAAAAAGAATCCTCTGGCTCGGTTGGGAGCAGTGCTGCTGTTAATTTTTTATACAGTCGCACTTTTCGCTGAATTTGTGGCACCTTACGACCCCTACGACTCTCAATTAAACGGTTCATTGCTGCCGCCGACTCAGATTTATTTAAGCACCCAAGACGGGCGCTTTATCGGCCCCCACGTTTATCCGACTACTCAGGGTTCGGTGGATGCGAATACCGGCGCTCGTGAGGTAATTGTAGACTGGCAAAAACCCTCTGCTGTTGGTTTGTTTGTCAAAGCTTCCCCCTATAAATTTTTAGGAGTTTTGCCTTTCGACAGGCACCTGTTTGGCACTACAGGAGAAGGCCAAATTAACATTTTAGGCACGGATGAACAAGCTCGCGATCAATTCAGTCGCTTAGTACACGGCAGCAGAATTAGCCTCAGCATCGGCTTAGTAGGAATAGCAATTTCTTTTCCCTTGGGATTGTTAATCGGAGGAATATCTGGTTATTTCGGCAGTTGGATTGATAGTGTTTTAATGCGTTTCGCCGAAGTATTGATGACGATTCCCGGTCTTTATTTATTAGTAGCGCTAGCAGCAGTGCTGCCCCCGGGATTGACAAGTGCTCAGCGATTTATATTGATTGTGCTGATTACTTCATTTATCAGTTGGGCGAGTTTGGCGCGCGTAATTCGCGGTCAGGCACTGTCAATTAAACAGCTAGAATTCGTGCAAGCGGCGCGGGCAATGGGCGCTAATCCAATTTATATTATTGTCCGCCACGTTTTGCCACAAACTGCAACTTATGTAATTATTTCTGCTACTTTGGCGGTGCCGGGTTTTATCGTGGCGGAGTCGGTTTTGAGTTTAATTGGACTGGGAATTCAACAGCCAGATCCTTCTTGGGGAAATTTGCTGTCTCTGTCTACTAATGCTTCAATTTTAGTGTTGCAGCCTTGGTTGGTTTGGCCTCCGGCGATACTGATTATTTTGACTGTTTTGGCATTCAATTTATTGGGAGATGGCTTGCGGGATGCTCTCGATCCGAGAAGCATTCAAAGGTGATTGGGAATTGGGAATTAAAATATTTGTAGGGGCGGGTTCACCCAAATTTATATCATCAAATCCCAGAACTAAAAAACCCGCCCCCACCCATCGCAGATACTCAAAAACTTGTTCCGTAATCAGGGTTAATTGGTTGGGTGGGGGCGGGTTTATTAATATTTTGGATGTGAACCAAAGATTGTTGGTGAACCCGCCCCTACGAGATTTGGTAAGACAATTACCAATGACCAATGACTAATGACTAATGACCAATTACTTATTTAATTCTTAACAGGTAAACGGATTGTAAAAGTAGAACCAACACCGACTTGACTGTTTACTGAAATATTGCCACCCATCATGAGGCAAAAACGCTGGCTGATTGCTAGTCCCAAACCTGTGCCGCCGTACTTGCGCGTGGTAGAAGCGTCTGCTTGGATAAAGGGTTGGAAAATGTGCTGCAACTCGTCTGGATTCATGCCAATTCCTGTATCTGTACAATTAACTACTAAAAATTCTTTACTGGGATTTGAGGATGGAGAATTTACCGCAGGTTCAGAATTGTTTTCTGGTTTCGCTGCGCTACTATCGCTGGCGATTTGTTCTCGGCTGGCGGTGAGGGTAATTGTACCGTTTTGAGTGAATTTGGCGGCATTGCTCAGCAAATTTAATAAAATCTGCTGCACTTTGGTAATGTCCCCGTGCATAGTGCCGATATTGCTAATTTTGTGTAAGTTGAGAGTGTTGCCGTTTTTCTGAATTAGTGGCGCGGCGGTGGAGGCGACTTCTTCAATCAAGGCGGCGATGTCGAAGGTTTCTAAGTATAGATCCATGCGGCCGGCTTCGATTTTAGAAATGTCGAGAATGTCGTTAATTAGCGATAGCAAGTGTCTGCCGGAAGTGCGAATTTTGTCTAAATCTGGGGTGAGTTCATCGTAACCCAATTCTTCGGTTTCTTCTTGGAGCATTTCGCTGTAGCCGATGATGGCATTCAGAGGTGTTCGCAGTTCGTGGCTCATGTTTGCCAAAAATGCACTTTTTGCGGTGGAAGCGGCTTCGGCTGCTTCTAGGGCTAGTTGCAAGGCGGATTCAAAGACTTTGCGATCGCTAATATCCTCGACGCTGCCTTCATAGTAGAGTACCTCGCCGTTGGCGTCGCACACTGCACGCGCGCTTTCGGAAATCCAAATTACCTTGCCGTCAACGCGGTAAACTTGTGACTCAAACCCCGAAACTTCTCCGAATTCTTCCATCACCCGCATAAACTTGTCGCCCTGCTGAGGATTGACGTAAGCTTGCTGCCTGATGTTTGTGAGATTTGATGTCAATTCTTCGGGAGTGGCGTAGCCATAGATGCGGGCTAAAGCTGGATTTACGCTCAAGAAGTGGCCTTCGGGGGTTCTTTGAAAAATGCCTTCGACGGCATTTTCAAAGATGCTACGATATTTTTGTTCTGCTTGACGCAAAGCGCTTTGTGTACGATCGCGATCGCTGGCTTCGATCGCCAATGATACCAAATCTGCGAGGGAAGCAGCAAAATTTTGTTCTTCTACTGTCCAGTTGCGAGCAATTCCCACCTGTTCGATACAGATGACTCCGACTGTTTGTCCTCCCAATCGCACCGGCGCATCTAAGGTTGATTTAGTGCCACTTTGTGTAAAGTAAGATGCCACAAATTCTCTGGTTCTGATATCTGATAAAGCGTCATCGGCTGCGATCGTCCGGTCTTCTTCCAAAGCTTTAAAATAAACTGGATAGTCTGGTGCTGCGAGTTCGGCACCTTGGGAATGCTGGCCGTTGGTGCGGTGAAATTGGTCGAGACATTGCAATGAAGATCGACTTTCGTCGTACAACCACGCTCCGGCTACTTCTGCATCTAGGGTATGAGCCGCCGCTTCGGTGATTTCCCTCAAAGCTACTTGCAAATCGCCTCGATATAGCGCTTTATTTCTTGCTAGTTCTAGCAAAACCATATTTTGTTTGAGCAATTGTTTTTGCCTCATCCGCCGCACTGATTCGGCTAGCTTCTGTTCGGTAATGTCGCGGGCCACCCAAATTACGGATGCTTCTGAAAGCGGCGAAATGCTGGCGGCAAAACAAACTTCACGGTCGTCAATGGTTAAATCGTACTCGATGCTGACAGTTTGCTGAGTATCTAAAGCAGCTCGGATGTGGTTGAGAAAATTGTCGGCTGTAGCTTGCGGAAATAGCTCTCCGACAGTTTTGCCAACTAATTCTTCGGCTGGTTTGTAGAGCAGGGACATATTTGTGGGCGCGATTTTCAAATAGCGGCCGGTGGCATCCACAACTATAATTAATTCGTTCATAGCTGCAAACAAAGCCCGCAATTCTGCTTCGGCGGCTTCGAGTTCGGCAGTCCGCTCTGCTACTCGCTGTTCTAAACTGGAGTTAGTTCGTTCTAGGGCTACAAAAGACGATCGCAATTGTCTCGCCATCTGGTTGAAAGACTGAGCCAGCACGCCGAGTTCGTTGACACCTTTGACTTCGACTTCGCCGTCTAATTCGGCGGAGGTGAAGTCGGCAGATTCGGACATTTTTGTTAAAGCTTTGGAAGCTTCCAGCAATCGGGTAATTGGTGTGACAACCCAGCGAGATGTGAAAATTCCCAGGACGATCGCCAATATGAAGGCAAAAAAGCACAATAAGATAGTTGTGCGAGTGTTGGCGTTAATTTGCTCCATAAAGTCTGCTTCCGGGATAGCTACGACAATCAGCCAATCTAGGCTGCGGCCGTCTTGCAGGGGAGCCACCGTAATAAATTGACGTTTGCCGTCTAGATCGAAGGTAAACTGTCCTTGGCTGTCAATTTGTGCAAAACTGCCAAATCGTTTTTGCAAGTAGGTGGAGGCCGATCGAATTAGCAAATTTTTGCTCTGTGTCGCCAACAGCCGTTTTTGTCCGTCTTTGTCCGTGACAAAGGGCAATTCGTCTGTGGAACTGGCGACTATTTCCCCGCTGCGTTCGATCGCAAAAACTTGTCCCGACGGGCTAATTTTGATGCTTTTGAGAAAATCGCTGATTTGAGAAAGAGTCAGGTCAATTGCCAGTACCCCCCGCAGGTTTCCTGTTTCATTGTAAATAGGCATCACCGGCGTAATCCCCAGCACTGGCGAGGCCGTGAAGACGTAGATGGGAGACCAAGTGGCTTTTCCTGCCTGTTTGGCAGCTTGGTACCACGGTCTTGTACGGGGGTCATAGGCGGCGGTTTGGATGAGCTCAGTGCGATTTCCTTGGCTGTCCAGGCGATAAATTTGGCGGTTTGGAGCGGTTGATTCGTCTCTGATGTATACTAATTCTTCGGCTTCGCGTTTGAGCAAGAGGAATTTGCCCTGTTCGTCGCCGTAGTAGATGGTTGTAGTTCGATCGCTCAGCTTGGTCTGGTTCCACAAATAACGCTCTAAGTTGGGGAAGTCTTCCGGGTCTAAGTTTCCAGAGGCGATCGCAGCAGTATTCATTTGCAGGAACAGGTGAGACACCTCTGCAAAACTGCGGAAATTTTCTTTAGTCCTGGCTGCAACTTCCAAGCTTAACCTGGTTGCAAGGTCATTGACGGCTTTCTGACCATTACGAAACGATAGCCATCCAGTCACGCCGACTGCTACGGAGATTTGCACCACCAGCGGTATCAACAAAACTAGGCTCAGTGACATCTTGGGCGAGCTTTTCATCAGACAAGTGCTCAGACTTTTTAATAACATCAATATTTTGACACCTACCGGGTTTGCGTATCGTTTGTCGCTTAAAAGAGCCCCTCGATATAAGTTACAATGTTGTACACAAATAGTGAAGTGCAGTGGTCGCCCACTCAAAACGGGGCTGAGGTTTCCACCGCTACTGTAAAAAATTGTAATATTAATCATGCCACTACTTGCCTGAATGTGGCGATCACTCTGGGGGTTCGCGGCGAAAAAGTCACACCAGTTGACAGTTGACAGTTGACAGTTGACAGTTGACAGTTGACAGTTGATAGCTACCTCTACCTGGAAGGAAGAAGATTGGAGTAATGAATAGTCTGATTTTAATTTCTCCCGATCAGGGAGAGGCTTTAAACCAATTATTTCTGGCAAACAAAGAATATAACAGTAGGTAATCTCCAAACCCTTAATTTATCAATCATTCCCAGTCTAAAATCTAAAATCTAAAATCTAAAATCTAAAATCTAAAATCCTATCACTTCCTCCCCGTGCGGATTGCCCACCTTACCCCTGCTTAATAAAAATTTGATTTTATTTTTTTCTACAGTGCCAGGACAAATGTAAATTCTGTGACAATTTGGTGTTGAAAAATTTGCTATTAATAAGATAAGCCGCACAAATCCCGTAGCGTAGCGGGGCGTAAGCCATCGACTACAAAGAGGATAATTGAAGCACCTGCATTTCATCAACGCCAGCAAAGTAAAGCGTTTTTGGCTTTTTTGGGCGAGCGACATTTTGGCAAAATAATACTTCTGGAGGATGACATGAACTATACATTTGAAATCCTGGGCGTATCTCCAACTTTAACGTTTTTCAACCAGCAGCAGGAATTGCTGCAACAACAGCAGCCGTCCGGTGTAGAATACTTGGCAAACCGGAAGTGTACTCTCGATGCGTTTGTGGCATCCGTAGAGACAGTTTCTCCTAACCGCGGCTGGGATGTCGATCGAGTTGTAGACACTGTGATTAGTTTCTGGATGAACAACTCCGATAGCATCCAGTATTGGAAGCACAGGCTGCAGGATGCCGGCAGCGAAAACTTGTTAGTAGCCAGAGTAGGCGATATCAAGTCTTTGCAAGCTGCATTTGAATCGCTGCTGGGCGAATAGGAAAATCGGGAATTGCGAAAAAGTCGATCGACTTTTTCGCAATAATCAACTTAACTGTCTATTAGCAATTCCCAATTCCCCTGATTCGCGATACGGAAGTCGCAGATATAAAATATCTGTTTCTTCCAGCTTCTATCTTCCATCTGCCTGATGTCTTCAACATCTGGCTAATGATTAATGACTTCGCAATTGGCAATTCCCAAATATTATGTCTCGTTCCAAAGCCCTGCAATCTTATATTTTTGTCCGCTTGCTCCTCGCACCACTAATGTTGTGGACAATCACCACAGCAGTATTTTTGTTGTTGCGGGCCACTCCGGGCGACCCCATAGATGCCATTCTCGGCTCACGAGCTCCTGCAGCCGCCAAAGCAGCAATGCGAACCCAACTCGGCCTCGACGCACCCCTGTGGGAGCAATATTTAAAGTACATGAAAGACTTATTCAGTCTGGACTTGGGAACCTCAATCACCACTCGCGGACAAACCGTGTGGCAAATTATCGGAGATTATTTCCCCGCTACAGTGGAATTAGCAGTTTGTAGCATGGCCATAGCTTTAATTGTCGGCATCAGTATCGGTTCCCTGGCAGCATCCCGCCCCAACACTATTTTCGATGCTGCAGGCCGTTTGTTTGGCATTATCACTTACTCGCTGCCGGCTTTTTGGGCTGGTATGGTTTTGCAATTGATTTTCGCAGTGCAGTTGGGATGGTTTCCCTTGGGAACTCGCTTTCCCGTGACATTCCCCGCCCCCGAAGGCTACACAGGACTATACACTATTGACAGTCTCCTGAGCGCTAACCCTGGTCAGTTTCTCACATCTTTGCATTATTTGGCACTTCCGAGTTTGACGTTGGGGATTCTTTTGAGTGGCATTTTCGAGCGCATTGTCAGAGTGAATCTCAAGCAAACTTTGCAAGCAGATTATGTCGAAGCAGCTAGAGCTAGAGGCATTCCCGAATTGCAGATTTTATGGGCTCACGCTCTGAAAAATGCACTAATTCCGGTGATTACTGTCTTAGGATTGACTTTTGCTGCACTGCTGGGCGGTGCTATTTTAACAGAGGTTACTTTTTCTTGGCCGGGGTTGGCAAATCGCCTTTACGAAGCGATTAGCTTGCGGGATTATCCAACTGTTCAAGGTATTGTGGTATTTTTTGCGGCAATTGTCGTAATTGCCAGCATTGTAATTGATATTTTGAATGCTTACATTGACCCGCGAATTCGGTACTAAAAATATTAAGGAAGAAGGGCAACGGATGCGCGACTGTGGCACTTTCGCCTTTTTCTACCTGTACTTTCTGTCGGCGCGAGATGTTTTAGCCAGCGGTGGCCCTGTAGAAGCAGTTGTCAAAAAGATCGGCTTTTAGAGTGACGACACTTGGCAATTTATGGGCAATACTGGAGAAAATAAACTTCAACATTTGAGGAAACGCTGATGAGAATATTGCGAACAATCGCCGCTCTATCGGCTGCCTTGACCCCACTGATGGCTGAAGCTGCCTTTAGCCGCCCGATGGTGGACGCAGCCGACTTTCCCAGAGCCTCAAACCCCCAAGTAAATGTGCCAGTTTGCTTCATCGAAACCCCAGGCGGCACAACTTTTGATTTAGTCAGCTTGTGTGGCAGCAATGCTGCTCCCCAAAACACTGCTCCGGTTGCGGGCAATGCTCCTGCAAATAACCCCAATGTAAGCACTCCGCCTCCTCCCCCGAACCCCAACGCCCTCACCAGAGATGCTGTCGGCACGCCGATAACTACTCCAACAGGCACGGCAAATCCCAACAATCCCAATAATGTCAATCCGGGAACTTCGCCGACAGGTACTCCCAACAATGTCAATCCGGGAACTTCGCCGACAGGTACTCCCAATAATCTCAATCCGGGAACTTCGCCAACCACCAATCCCAATAATCTCAATCCGGGAAGTGCGCCTTATACCACTCCCAATAACAGTGCGTCTCCCACGGGTGGGGCTGCTGGCGACAGCAACAGCGATTTAGTTCCCAATCCCAATCTCAATCTTCCGAGAGTGCCGCCGAGTTCCTTTGGCCCTGGAGGTGTTGCACCGACTAGAGATGCGATTGATGGCCCCCGCCAGTAATCGGCGAAGTGTCAGAAGTTTTACAGAAACCGGGTTTCTCTGAAACCATCTCTTTTTCAGGGATTGTTCACCCACGAGAAAGCCGGAATATTTATTTGCCTGCGTAATATTGATTTCAGGTACGATCGGCATATTTTGTAGCAGAGTAGCGAAATAAAAGTTAAGCTAAGAACTTGTAGACGCTATCGGCCAAGCACTCTTTCAAAACTGGACAACCAGGTAGAAGCAGTGATAGATAGCCAGCTTTAATCCGTAACAGGATTAGTTATCAGCACAGGTTAAAATTATTCCCAGGCGGGTGCTTGCCAGCTCCAAGTTCTCAACCTAAACCATTAAACAGGCATATTTTTGTTAAGCCAGTGTGGTTGAGAAAGTACCGACTGATAACATTAGCGAGACAAAATTAACCCGATTATTCGGAGGCTCTTCATGAGCAAAATATTTGTTTTAAATTTCAACAAAATTGCTCTAGACCCGATCCTCTCCGTTGGCGTAGCCCCCGTAGGGGCGGGCTTCGCTAACGTACTTGAGGAGGAAATCTAGTGTCAAACTTAGTTCAACGTTTAGAAATAACCGCTCATCCGCAACTTGAAAAATCCCTCGGCTATCGAGGAGATAGTCGCTGGGTAGCTTGGCGCTGGGAACCCGACATCGACCAACTTATTTCCAGCGACGGTAAAACAGTCGGCACTGGCAATAATATGGCTTGGCTGGTGTTTTTGCAGCACGATTTAGTAGATCCTGCAGTACAAGAGTACAACCTCGGCGAGGGCGATCGCTACTGGCTGCTTTTAGACACCGAAACTAGAAATCTCTACGTCGGCGAAGGGAAAATAGTTCAGAATCTGCTCGAACAGCCGGAAAGTTTAGGTTTATTGGCCTGTCTAGATGGCGGCAATGCCGATCGACAAACTGGTGAAACTTGGCAGCAAACCCTATCTCAACTAACAGCCAAACCAGTTGTTCGCCACCTGACAAATGCCCTTCCTTTCGGTATCGCGGCCGCTTTGATAGGTGCTCTAGGCATCGGAACCGGATTGTGGGTAGTGCCAGCCGTGCAGCAGAAACTAGCCGAAAAAGCTGCTTTTATTTCCCCAATTAGTTCTGCAGCCAACTGCGGGCTTGGCGGTTCCGACGATTTTTCAGCTTATATCGGTTCCTCAAGCGGAAACAAAGAACTTCATGTAATAGGCGTTTATGAAGCCAATGCGGATCACGGGAACCGAGATTTATCAAAAAGTGCGTTAGCGAAGCCCTCGCAGAGGATCGAAATCAAAGTAGAACGCCGAAACAAGCCCATAATTCTCGCACTTTCAGCCTATGAACCCGTGCAATGGAACATTACCGCAGAACCGGGCGCAGTTATCGAAAAAATCATCGTTAACGGATACCACAACCAAACTGTTTCAGGAGTTTCTGGAATTCCCATAGAAGAGCACAGCTACGAAGAAACCGGAGACTCTCTCGGCGACTTTATCTACAAGTGGGGTGCTACCGCTGAAAGTACCAATACTTCTTCCCTCGTGACTAAATTGGAACAGAGAAACCGCACCAGTTTAACTTCCTTTCAAGGATGCTACAGAGGTAAGAACTTTACTATTAATTGAGAGCAGCGAGAAACCGCGACAAGTTATACAATTTTCGCTTTTCGATTGGGAATAACTGATTCGATATGGTTTTGAAAGTTGTTACAGTTCCCTTCTTTTTTTAACTGGTGTTAAAACCTATCCCTCTAAAATCACAAAACCCGCGTCGGCGGGTTTTTTATTGAGAGTTCAACTTATTGGCATCTCTATGGTATGATATCCGGTGGCGTGATCACCAATTCCCAATTCTCACAATACTAATAGATTTGCTATGAAATACTGGTACGAAACGCTTGCAGTAGCGCAGCGAATTTTAATTGAATTGGGGAGGCGGCGACGCAGCTTAGTCTTGTGGAGTATTTTTCCAGTTTCTATCTTGCTAATTAACGGTTTAATTTTAAAAGAACGCGCTAATCTCACCACAGCAAAAGCCTTTGAAACTGCTGCACCTGCAAGCTTAGTAGGAGCGGCTTTATTTTTTAGCTGTCTCGGTGGGAGTGTCGCAACAGTAGTAGCAGAGCGAGAACAGCATACCCTCAAACGCTTGTTTATTTCCCCGCTGAGCGGCACTTCCTACTTTTTAGGAATTTTCCTGGCTCACAGTTGCATCGGCATCGGTCAGGTAATTTTAGTATATGCGATCGCCTCTTGTTTAGGAGCACAATTCCAAGGCTCTATTCTGCTAGGATGTGCGATTATTCTGCTCAGTATTGTATCTTATGTAGGTGTAGGCTTTATTCTAGGCACCCAGTTTGCGAGGCGCACTGAAGATGTCAACTCCCTAGTAGCGGCTTTCGGCGTTCCTTTGTTGATTTTAGGAGGCGCATTTTTGCCGACTTCGCTGTTTCCCAAAAGTTTGCTGGATCTCGCCCAGTACAATCCAATTTATCACATGAACGAAGCGCTGATGGGCGTGTGGGCTGAGGGCAAAGATTTGGCTGATATTGCCGAACACTTTTGGTATTTATTCATATTTTCTATTGCCATGATTGCAGGTGGATGGCTTTCTTACCGCAGGATGCTGAGAGTAGAAAGAAGACTTTAAAACTATCTCATTATGTCGTAATTATTCATCTCTCTCTTCTCTGACTCAGCGCCCTCTGCGCTCTCTGCGGTTTAATCGTTCAGAAACAACCGTAAATATATAAAATAATACGGAGAATTAAAGCAGTGCTGCAAATAGAAAAGCTAAATAAGTCCTATGGCGAGCGTTCAGTGCTTAAAGATTTAACACTGCACATTCAATCTGGAGAAATTTACGGTTTGCTCGGGCCAAACGGGGCGGGTAAAACTACAACTATCAATATTTTATGCAATTTGCTAAATGCCGACAGCGGCAAAGTTTTTATCAATGGCGAACCTGTTTCCGAAGCTACCAAATTGTTAATAGGTGTAGCGCCCCAAGAAAATTTGCTTTACAAAAGCCTTAGCTGCGAGGAAAACCTCAACTTTTTTGCTCAAATTTACGGCTTAGAGCGCAAACAGCGGCGCTATCAAGTAAGACACTGTTTGAAAGCAGTAAATTTGACAGATAGAGCTACAAGCCCGGTGGAAACTTTGAGCGGAGGAATGCAGCGCCGTTTGAATATTGCGGTAGCATTGGTACACCAGCCTAAATTAGTAATTTTAGATGAACCGACAACGGGTTTAGATATTGAGGCTCGCTATGAAATTTGGGAGTTAATTCAGCGCTTGCAATCGGAAGGAATTACAGTTTTGCTGACAACTCACTTGTTGGATGAAGCTGAGCGGCTGTGTCAGAGAATTGGGATTTTAAAGAATGGCAGTATTGTGGCTGAAGGTAGTTTAGAAGAGTTGCAAAAACTGATTCCGGCTCAAGAAATTATTGTTGTTAAAACCGATGCAGAAGCTGAAGTCATCGCCCGCGCTGAAAAATACAGTTTTATCCCCCGCCGTTACGGTAGTGATTTAGCTTTTTGGCTGCCGGAACGTTTAGAATTAAAAGAGATTATTTTGCTGTTCGACGGGATTTCTATTGATTCAATCGCTCGGTATCCGGTGCGGTTAGAACATATTTATGTTGAGGTGACAAAACAAAGCGAACGAGGTTTGTAGAAGACCGGGCGGTTGAAACCGCCGTCTGCATCTACTTTTTTACCCGAAAGAATTGGTTTAAAGCCTTTCCCTTCTAGGGGGAAATTAAAATCAGACTATTCATTACTCCAATCCTCTTCCTTCCAGGTAGAGGTCGCCGTCAACCCTTCGACAAGCTCAGGGCAAGCTGTCAACTGTCAACTGTCAACTGTCAACTGTCAACTGAATTAAACAGCTTTTACCCACTCGATCCAAGTTTCCATCGGGCGGAAACCCACTGATTTGTAAAGCTTTGTCGCCCCCGTCAAACTGTCAGCATCGACGCTGAGTTTAGCTGTGTTTGCGCCCGCCGCTTTTAAGGAGTGCAAACCCGCCAGTAGCATCGCTTTTCCTAAACCCATTTTCCGAAAGTCGCGCCGCGTACCCAACAATTCAATCCAACCATCTTTAGTGCCGCTGCGGGCGTTTTTTTGGGGTTTGATTTGACAGTCGCAGAAAGCAGCAAATTTACGATCGCCCGAAACAGCAATCAAGTCTAATTCCGGCTGATAATTCGGATCTTGCATCCAATAACGCACGGTTTCCGCAGTTAAATCGTGGTGATTCCAGTGATCGATAAATGACTGGTTGAACATCTCTACCCAGGGTTGGATGTCTTGTTCTCCCGATACGTGAGTCAGTGCAAAATCTGCGGGAAATTCGGGTGTGGGAATGGGTTCGGCGAGGGATCGGGCCATTGTCCAAAAATAGCGATCGACCTCAAAGCCCTGTTTTTCTAACAGCCGCATCTCATCGGTTTTGTCCTCCCGGCTGTAGGTACGCAATTTCGCGGGCAAATTCCGTTCTTTTCCGACTTCGCGCAGCCGATTTTCTCCCCACTTAATAATGTCTTTTTCTAATCCTTTGCCACGGACATTTGGATGCACGTAAAACCAGAGACAAGCGTCTATTTCAGCCGGAGAATCGGGCATATCTAGGAGTGCTAAACCGATCAGTTTGTAATTACCGTCTTCCCACAATTGCACGTCGCGGGCTTTGTCTAGTTTGGGTGCATCAAGTATCAGCTTGAGTTCAGTTGCTGAGACTTCTTCGCCGAGTCGATCGACTGCTTCGCAAGCATCGATCAAATTTGCGATCGCGCACCAGTCAGTTTCGCCATTGTAGGAGCGGGTTGTTAAGATATTCATAGAAAACTTGCAATCCGTAACTTCGGACTGTTCCTCTTAAGTGGTATTGGCAAACAAGTACAGTAATTCAGACATTTTGGACAAACGTCAGTAACAGGCAAGAGGCCTGTTCCACAAGAAATAAATACTCTTGTGGGGCGGGCACGCGAGCCCGCATCTAAACTGTTTTTAGTATTTGAAAATGGTGTCGATAAAACTCAGAAACCTGTTTATATCACCCAGGCTTTCAGGTTTTATCTCATAGCGCAATCATAAAAATTGGTTTGCCTTTTTGGGCTAGTTTTGTATGTGAGTCTCAGACTAAAGGAGCGCCCAATGTTCGCAAGCAGCCTCCTCAAAGTTATCAAGGCTGGTGCTTGACTAACTGTTGTTTAAATAAATTTGATGAAGCTAAGTAAAGAAGTTGTCACCCCCACTGGGTAGTTGGTTTTTACTTTTGCTATGTTTGACAATAAATCCTGTTTCAGGGATTTGTTGCTCCTCCTGTTAACTCGCCCGATCGGGGGAGGGGAGAAGTTGAACCTATTAAAAAGTTGCCTAGTTTAACTATAACCGCTGCGTTTCTTTTTTGCAAGTTTGATGTAATAGAAGTTCTGTTACTATTAACGGGAGTCTGGAGTCGGCAGAAGCACCGCGCTTTTAACCAGCCGTAACTGTAATTTTTATAACGTTTTTCCCGGAGTTGAGGATTTAACTTTATCCAAACGTTAAACTAACGTTAAACTGTTTTTTACAGATTAATATGAGGTAAATATGCTCGACAACCTCGATTTAGATATTTCCCTGGATAAAGAAACCTATGATGCCAAGATAGAAATTTTAATGCAACAGTTGCGATCGCTCCAACAAACCTGCTGGGAAAAAAAACTGCCCGCAATCATCGTACTCGAAGGCTGGGCCGCCGCCGGCAAAGGCGCGCTAGTCAAAAAAATGATTGGGTACATGGACCCGCGCGGGTTTGCGGTTCACCCGATTTGGCCGCCGTCAGAGGCAGAAATGGGCTATCCTTTTCTGTGGCGGTTTTGGCAGAAACTGCCGGCGCGAGGGCGAATTGGCTTTTTCTATCACAGTTGGTACACTCATGTTTTAGAAGACCGATTGTTCCAGAGAGTCTCCGACGCAGAAGTACCGACAGTCATCAGACAAATCAACGCCTTCGAGCGGCAGATGGTAGATGACGGCGCGGCAATTGCCAAATTTTGGATTCACCTGAGCAAAAAAGAACTCAAACACCGGCTCAAAAAACTAGAAGACGACACCTTACAAGCTTGGCGAGTGCGGCCAGAAGATTGGAAACAAGCCAAAAAATACGAAGAATACACAACTTTGGCCGAAGAAATGGTAACTCAAACTGGCACGGGCCCGGCACCTTGGACGCTAGTTGAAGGCGACTGTCAGCGCTGGGCGAGAGTCAAAGTGTTAACGCAAATGGCAGCGACAATTACAGAAGCCCTAGACAGACTCCCGACGCAATCTGCACCCGTGAAATTGCCGCCTCAAGAAAGATTGCAACCCACCGAACCGGATTTGCTCGCCCAAGTAGATTTAACTCAATCGCTGTCACCCGACGAATATAAACAGGAACTTCGCGCAGCACAAACCCGTTTTGGCAAACTGCAACAAAGCATCGACGAAGAGCAAGTCCCCGTGTTAGTGCTGTTTGAAGGTTGGGATTCGGCCGGCAAGGGAGGAGCAATCAAACGCTTGACGGATATCCTAGACCCCCGCAGTTACACCGTTAATCCGTTTGCGGCCCCGACAGACGAAGAAAAAGCGCATCACTACCTCTGGCGGTTCTGGCGGCGGTTGCCGACTGCTGGTAAAATCAGCATTTGCGATCGCAGTTGGTATGGTAGAGTGCTCGTCGAGCGAGTCGAAGGATTTGCCACCGAACCCGAATGGCGCCGAGCTTACCAGGAAATCAACGAATTTGAGGAGCAACTCACCAGTTTCGGTTGTGTCTTAGTTAAATTCTGGCTGCACATCAGTCCTGACGAGCAACTAAAGCGGTTTACAGAGCGGCAAAACAATTCATTTAAACAATACAAACTCACCGAGGAAGATTGGCGAAATCGGGAAAAGTGGAATTATTATGAAGTGGCGGTGAATCAAATGATTCAGCGCACCAGCACGCCGGCTGCTCCCTGGACGCTAATTGCGGCCGATAACAAGTATTATGCTCGTGTTAAAGTAATTCAAACGGTAACGCAGGCAATTCGGAATCAACTGAAGCGCCGATAAATTGGGATTGCTGAATCGGTAACAGGTAATGGGGAAAAAAAGCAGGCGACAGAAAGCAGACTTGAATTGCCAATTTCACCTGCGGCGTGCTCGATTCATTACCAATTATCAATCAACCATTACCAGTTATCAATTACCAATTAACTGTCAGCAATCTGTGACTGGAAGTAGCGGGCTTGCAGCCTGCAACCAATGGTTGATAGCTGACCGGAAGCGAGCATTAGAATAAATGCGATCGGACTGCGTTATTCGCGAAAGTTAAAAACCCACCGATGCCCGTATTTCCTGCCGCAGTTAAATTAGCGCTCGTTTCCAAAACTTCTGTACTAATTTATGAAGACACAGAATATTGCAAGATGCCAGAACTGTTAGCTCGCATTCTATTTCTATTCCTCCTGTTCTCACTGATCAAATCGTGGTGGGATCAATCAGGAGGCAAAGACAATCCGTTAATAGACCGGCTGCGCGTTTTGCTGCTGATCAGCCTTTTGTTCCTGGCTTTTTTCGCGCCAGACACGCCAGTCGGAGCAGCGATTTTCGGGCTCATAGCCTTCTTCTTTAAGCCGCTGGGTTTTTCGATCACCCTGCTGGTGATTGCATCGGCGCTGATCACGAACGGGGGCATCCGCAACCCGGCGCCGAGAATGATCCTGGCAGCGCTGCTAGTTTTGATCCTTTCGAGTATGCCAGTTGTCGCTTACTGGTTCGCCGAGCAAGCAGAACGGGACGCTGCTGCTGCCGTCCGCACAGTTTGCTGCGATGAAACCGCAGCGGCGATCGTCCTGCTGGGCAAGGGAACCACTCAGCCTCACATCCCCAACCGAGTGGCAATTCAACTAACAGATACAGGCAATCGCCTGCCCTATGCTGCCGTTTTGTACAGCAAAAAAGTGGCACCTATGGTCATCGTTACCGCTGGCCCGAGACCAGAGTTGGAGGGTTATGTTGGCGAAGCTAAGGATATCGAGACTTTGCTGGCAAACAACATGGGCGTGCCGCGCAGTAGTATCGTGCTCGACGATAACGGCAGCAACATACGCACCAGCGCTGAAGAAGTGAGAAAGATACTCGACAGCCGTGGCGCCGCGCGCAAAGTAATCCTGGTAACATCTGCGATTCAGATGCGCCGTGCCAGCCTCGCTTTTGCCAATATGGGAATCCAGGTGATTCCCAGAGCTACCGACTTCTACACTTTCCAGCCCACGTCAGGAGGGAAATCGAGACTCCGCTTAGACGCGGGAGATTTTTTGCCTAGTGCAGAAGCTTTGGTAACTACGACGCGAGTATTCGATGAATATTTCGGGTCTTTCTATTACTATTTGCGCGGCTGGCAGGCTCCCAGAGCCTAAAGTGGCGAGTTGCTGGTGTTTTTCTTAGGCAACAGCGACTGCTCCCCAGATTGGTTTAAAATCTGATGAGAAGAAGACCTTTGTGGGGAGCTGTATTTTCGCATTCCGGCGGGGTCGCCGACAATCAAGTTTGCCATGAATGCAAACAAAACCCAAAAGATAACTGGCTCCCACTCGGATTTTTTGGGCGTTGCTTCTGGGGTTGTGACAGATTCGACGTTGACTTTGATATCTAGTTTGCCTTCAATTTCTTTGCCTTTGAGAACTCCCTCCTTGCACACACCCTTAAAAATCATGGGAGCGGGCTTTGGTGCTTCTACTTTCGCTTCTTCTGCCATTTTTTTATCCTGGTTTTGGTAGATCCGGTTGGATAGTAAATTCTCAGAGGTTCGGGGGTTTTCCGGAAAGGATTACGCGAACCCTGAAAGAATTAAGCTAAATATGCACCCCGCCCCTTGCTGGGGCTTAGACATAAGAATCTGAAGGCATTTCAAGCCAGTGCTGGTTTGTTTTGGGTAGCAGCGTTGCCTTGAAGCTGCTACTTATCTATCTGGGTGAAAGGGAGATTTTTATGCAAAGACAGGTTTTTATGAAAAATTGTCAATAAATTTATTATCTCCACGCAGGCGAAAACGTCAAGACCTTAAAGCTGATCTTGGTTTTGGTCATGTAAGAAACCCCGTTTATTGCAGGAGCTGAAGTGGCGCAATTATTTTAAGAAACCGGGTTTATGGCTCAAAAGCCCGATCGCACTGCCAATCTCAAATCTCAAACGATCTAAATAATCGACAGTGAAAACATCCACCAGCAAACTATCTTCCCTGCAACCAGAACAACTGGCAACTTGGGCAACAGAGGCAATTAATCGCAGTAAATCCGGTCAAATCCCCACGTACATACCTCTGCTTGCGGGAGCCGACAGACAATGCTTTGCCGTGCAAATTCGGGCAATTGACGGTCAAATTTTGAGCTGGGGCAGCGTCGATAAAACATTCCCGCTGATGAGCGTAGTCAAGCCGTTTGTGCTGCTTTATTTGCTGTGCGAGTTGGGCGAAAAAGCGGTTTTTGATTGCGTGGGCTGCGATCCTTCGGAAATGGCTTTTAATTCCCTGACTCAACTGGAAATAGATAAAGGGAAGCCGAGAAATCCGATGATTAATAGCGGGGCGATCGCCCTTGCATCTTTGATTCCCGGTAAAAATGCGGTTGAGCGCTGTCAAAACCTGGGAAATTGGCTGAATCAACAGGCAAACAGTCAGTTATTTGTTGACGAGTTAATGCTGGATTCAGTGAATGCAATGCCGAATCAAAAAAATTGGGATCTTGCCTTAGCAATGGTAGAATGGGGTTATCTTGAAAACTCGGAAATTGCGCTAGAAACTTATAATCGCGTCTGCTGTTTGTCGGGAAATGTGGAGGATTTAGCTAAGCTGGGGATGGTTTTGGTAAATAGTGGCGAAGCGATCGGGGAAAACTGCCGCACTGTCAAAGCGCTGATGGCTACTTGCGGTTTGTATGAAGCATCTGGCCGCTTTGCGGTGCGGGTGGGACTGCCGGCTAAGTCTGGAGTTAGTGGGGCTTTGCTGTCGGTAATTCCGGGTGAAGGGGCGATCGCATCTTACAGTCCGCCTCTAGATAAAGAGGGAAATTCTGTCGGCGGCTTGTTTCTGTTAGAACAAATAGCTAAAGCTCTGCGGCTGAGCGTATTTGATTAGATTGGGAATTGGGCATGGGGGAATTGGGAATTGGTAATTTGGCTAATCAATTGTCAGGTAATCGGTAGACAAGAGTGCCTAAATTTTTGAGCGATCGGCAAACCGCAGATTAAGGTGGATTAACACAGATTAACGCCGATGACCAATGCCCTGTTTGGCCAATGCCCTGTTTGGCCAATGCCCTGTTTGGCCAATGCCCTGTTTGGCCAATGCCCTGTTTGGCCAATGATTAATGCTTTTCGCCTAAAATAGCATAAACCACAGTCTCTTCTTTTTTGCCGCGCAATTGAATCGAGCCTACTTTTTGGCCTTCGTAGCGATCGCGCACATAAGAAAAAGTCCTCCCCGTCACCAACAAATTAAAAGGACTATCAGAAACAATTTCCTTATTCATCGCTTCCAATCTAGCCGCCACGTTGACAGCATCACCGATTACAGAATAATTCAAACGCCGGGAACCGCCGACAGTACCAGCAATTAACTGTCCAGTATGCAAACCAATGCCAAACTTAATTAAAGGTTTGTGGTCAATTCTCAACTGCTGGTTAATTTCGTGGAGCTTTTCGTGCATGGCGATGCAAGCCGCAACTGCATTCAAAGCATCTTGTTGAATTTCTGCATATTCACTATGGCAAAAAGGCACGCCAAAAACTGCCATAATTGCATCGCCGATGTATTTATCGACAACACCGCCGTGATCCATAATACAGTCGGTCATTGCTTCTAAATAATTGTTCAGCCAGTTGAGCAAATCTCGCGCTGGCATTTTTTCGGAAATCGAAGTAAAATTACGAATATCCATAAACAGCACCGTTGCTGTAAGTTCTTGAGGTTCGAGTTCTCCCTGTTCAAATATCTCCGCTTTACGTTCCCAAATAAGCTGAGCTGTCTCTGGAGCGACGTGCTTTTCAAATAACCTCATCAACTGCTGCTTTTCGTACTGTTCCCGCAGTTGCAAAGCAGTGCCAGATAAAATGAGGGTGCCGATAGGTGCGGCAATCGGAACCCACCAAAAAAATAAGCCAAATAACAAAGCAGCAGCCGCAATCCAAATTATAGGCAAACCGAGAGCGATCGCAATTCTCTCTTGAACACCTCGGTTGCCCAGAACCAAAGCGGTAAGCGGGCCAATCCCCAACAATAACAAAATTTCTAGCAGTATTGGCAGCCGCTGCAGCAAGCGTTGATTGAGCAAATTGTCAACCAACGCTGCATATAAATAAACCCCAGCCGTAGTCTTGTTGAGAGGTGAAGATATGGGGTCGAAACCGGTAGCAACTATGCCGACTAAAACTAACTTATTGGTCAGAGCATCTGCGGGAATTCTACCTTCTACGACATCAACAAAAGCATAGGTAGGTAGATTTTCTGTTTTCCCCGGCCAGTTAACCCAAACTTTTTTTTCCTGCTTATTTTTGGACTGTGGGAGCAATACTGGATCTTGGGGATTAGCAGCATTGTACCTGTGAGTCATTGCTAAACCGAAATTAGGAATCCCGTTGAGAAAGATTTTTGACTCGCGGGTAATACCGTCGCTATCGGCTTCTTGGCTGATGTGGCCGACACCTGCGGCGGCTGCTTTTAAAGATGCTACGGGTTCTTCTTTGATGGTTCTAGGGAGTACAACTTTGCCGTTGGCGGCAATTGCAGCGGCTAAAATATCATCTTTCGGACTTGGATCGAGGAAAAGAATGTCAAAACCAACCGCTGTAGGGGGAGATTTTTTCAGTGCTTCTAGCAGTTGGGCGTAGCGGTTGCGAGGCCAAGGAAATTTACCGTATTCCTGCAAGCTTTGGGGTTCGATCGCAATTACCGCAATTCTGTCATCCCACCCCGGATTTGGCAAAATTCCCGATTCTCGAATTTGAAATAGGGTTTTGTATCCCAAATATTCCAGGGGTTTCCACATTCCAAATTGCAGCATGGCTACAGACATTATACCTACTACAGCGCCTGTCATCCAGGGAGGATTTGTGATGATATATTGCCGGATGCCGATCAGTTGATTTTGTTTGAGATGCTCGATCCATTCTTTGAACTTCATGCAATTAATTTGACGCAATAATTGACATCCGAGTCCGATGTTTCGGATTAGAAGACCGGGCGGTTGAAACCGCGTCTATACAAACAAAACCCGGATGGTGCGCGGGTTGAATACCAGCAGGTTAAAATTACCAGAAAGAATTGGTTGAAAGTTGTTTAGGGAACTGCGAGGCTGTAATGCCGTTCTGTGACTGACGGCCCTCGCACTACGATTTTGAGGCGGCGACTTGGAGGTAAAATTCCTTGGATTTTGAAGTTGCCCTTTCGATCGATCTTAATCGCTTCGTTGTTGACATAAATTATGTCGATCGGGTTAATTTGACCGCTGAGGCGATAGATGTTGCCGCTGAGTCTCAACAACCTGCGGACTTTGAGTTGAGCTAGGCGAGGGCTGGCTGAGGGCGCCACGGGCGAGGTTTGAGGGAAAATTGTCGTGGCGTTGCCGCCGTTGACAACTACTTCTGAGTCGGTGCTGCCGGATACTACGACTGCACCTTCAATGGTTTCGACTGAGGTTTTGCCGTCGGGGCCGACGCTAACGCCAAAGGATGTACCCCTGACTCCTGCCACGCCTTCGGGGGTTTCTACCCTGACTGGGGCGGTTCTGGCAGAACTTTTTCGTTGGGCAATTTGACTGGATTTGCCGAGTCCGCTGAAGGTATTGAGGGCGGCTATTTGGTTCGGCGGGATAATTGTTGAGGTGTTGGCTGCGGGAGTTGTCGCAGCAGTTTTGCCGATCGACAATCTGACTCGCCCCCTGCTGACAAAAATAGCTGTGTCATTTTCGCCTGCACTGCTTGACAAATCGGATATTTTGACTGCGGTTTTTTCGGATACTTCGACGATGCCGATGTTGTTGTCGATGCCTAAACGGGCTGTGGAATCGGGGCCGGTGATGATTTCGTCTCCGGGGGCGAGTAGCCGATCGCCCACAACCGCCGGCCGCCCTTTAAAGCTGACTGTACCGCTAATTTCTTCTATTTCGAGCGATCGTCCGGCCGCTGTTCCCTGGGCGTTTATCGTCTCTGCTGGGGATGGATTCGCCGCCACAGTTGCCGGATTTTTTGGAGATTGTGAGCCGGTGGGTAGTGCTGGCGGTCGATCGACTGAGATAATTTTAGTAGCGTTCAACTGCTGTTTGGGGGATGGAGAGAGCGGACTGGCGATCGTCCCACGAAAGGGCGACAGACAGGCGAACATAGCTAAGGACAAACTTAGGAGCGGAATTTTGGTCGATCGCCCACACGTAAAAATTTTATTCATAATTTCAATTTTGTCATATTGAAGTTCCTCGACTTCATTTCCTGTATCAGACGGCATACATCCGGAAATCGTTCCATTTTTTATGCCGTAACACAGCAGCAAAAATAAACTTTATCAGCCTGAAAGTTTAGCATTAAAACTTCTTTTTTTGGTCAGATTTTAGTAAACTGTTACAACATGGCACTTTACTAAAATCTGACCTTCGGGAAATTTGGCCAACCAGACTCAAAGTCCTTTACAGCATGAAATTTCGCCGTTGTCAACGTCAGAGAGGGCAGATTTATATATAGCAAACATAAAATTAATTACTGCTTTTGAATGCTTTTTGGCTTCTGCCTGAAGGATGACTAATTGGGGAGAAATCCTGTAGTTGTGGCAATTAATAAAAAGATTCTTTTTGCGAATCAATAAAAAATAATTATCTAAGTGGTGAACAGCCTCTGCCAGTGAAGCTTGCTGTGGAACCTGATGAAGCAAACCCAAGCGAATCAGGGTAGACGATCGACCAACTCCGACTAGAATACCGTTTTTTAGGGAAAGTTGGTCGAAATTTCGAGGGAAAATCATAGCGAGCGATCGGCTGCTGGTGTTGCTGTTCCGAAGTAGACGCCAAACTGTAAAATGGACGGTTGTATATAGGTTATATAGAGCAGGAGAACAATTTCAGTGGCAATAGAAGTAGGTCAGAGAGTGAAGGTGCGCCGTCTCAGAGATCGGATACCTGCAAATATGATGGGCAAGATAAAGGAGAATCCAGTAGGCACTGTTGATGGATTCAGAATGGTTGACGGTAGCGGAGTAGGCGTGGTTGTTAAGTTTGACGGTTTTGCGACTTGGTTCTTTGAAGATGAGCTAGAACCCGTTTAACAGATGTAGAAGGAAGAAGGAAGAAGGAAGAAGGAAGAAGGAAGAAGGAAGAAGGAAGAAGGAAGAGGAAAAATTTTCCCAATTCTTCCACTCTCCGACTCTCCGACTCGCCGACTCTCCTCTTCCTCCACAGTCCTCCCTCCTCCACTCTGGCTGAAGGTTGCGCTTAAATGTTAAAGAGTAAGCTTTGGCAGTGAGAACAGAAAATGGCTTTGATTTTGACATTTTTGGGCAAAGGCGGCACTGGCCGCAGTACGATCGCGATCGCAACAGCTAAAAAATATGCCGCTCAAGGCAAGCGAGTTCTGCTGCTCGGCCAAGATCCGGGCCCTGCATTGGGTATTCTGCTAGGAGTTCCCCTGACTCTCGCCCCGCAGGAAATCTCCCCGAACCTGAAAGCGGTACAGGTGCAAAGCGCGCCACTGCTAGAACGCAGGTGGGACGAAGTTAAACAATTAGAAGCTGAATATGTCCGTACTCCCTTTTTTAAGCAGATTTACGGTCAAGAATTGGGGGTGTTACCGGGGATGGACAGCGCGCTGGCGTTAAACGAACTTCGGGAATACGACGACAGCAAACAATACGATGTGATTGTTTATGACGGCACCGGCGGCATGGATACGCTGCGAATGCTGGGAATGCCGGAAATTTTGAGTTGGTATATCCGCAGGTTCCGTCAAGCTTTGGTAGATTCGGATTTGGGGAAAGCGCTTTCACCTTTTATTCAACCGGTTGTCAGTACCGTGTTGACTGTGGATTTGTCGGGAGACAATGCTTTTCAATCTACTAAGCAAGTCGATAATCTGTTGGATAAGGGTAAGGAAGCGCTGGCAGATCCGAACCGCACGGCTGCTTATTTGGTGACGACTGGGGATGCAAGTGCGATCGCCACTGCGCGCTATTTGTGGGGAAGTTCTCAACAAATTGGTTTGACTGTCGGTGGTGTAATTGTGAATCAATCACCGATTACAGAAACTGTTGCTGCTGATTTTGATCCTTTGACAGCAGTTGCGGTGCCGGCGCACAGTGATAATAATTGGCAGCCGTTAATTGATGCTTTGCCAGATTTTTCTGAAGCGGGAAAAGCTCCTAAACCAATTAACATAAACATTGCACAGCGTCAAGTTAGTTTGTTTTTGCCTGGGTTTGACAAGAAAGAAATTAAATTGATTCAATCCGGGCCGGAAGTGACGATCGAAGCGGGCGATCAGCGGCGCAATATTTTGCTGCCTCCGGCGCTGACTGGCAAGTCTGTTACTGGTGCTAAGTTCCTGAATGGTTACTTAATTGTTTCTTTTTAGCAGTTAAGTTGTAAGGGATTTAGGGTGGGATTTGGGAACGGGCAAGATGCCCGTTCCACATTTATAGGAAAAATATTTAGAAGTTTAGACAAGATTGTAGCATTCGATATTCAATTATAAAATTATCTGCGTTTATCTGCGTGCATCTGCCTTAGATATGCGGTTGATTTATCAATCAAAAATTTATGCAATAAGTCTTTTAAGAAGGTGAACCCGCCCGTACAAGATGGTCGAAAATGCGATCGCCCGCAGTTCGTCTATAATAAAATAAAGTCATGAGCAAATTTGGGGAAACAGCAATGGTTACAGAACTGCAATCTCCCGACAAATCAAAAATCATCTACCCTGACGACAACGGCGAACCAATGTCAGACAATACGGAGCAATTTAGATTAATCGTCTGGATTAAGGAAAACTTAGAACTGTTATTCGCTAACGATGCTAATGTTTTCGTGGCCGGAAACTTGCTGTGGTATCCAGTGGAAGGAAATAACAAAATTTCTCAAGCACCGGATGCAATGGTAGTTTTCGGTAGACCAAAAGGTTATCGAGGTTCTTACCAACAGTGGCTTGAAGATAATATTCCGCCGCAAGTGGTGTTTGAAATTTGGTCGCCAGGAAATCGCCTCACTCCGATGATTCAAAAATTCAAAGTTTACGAACGCTACGGTGTGGAAGAATACTATTTGTACGACCCGCAAAATGTAGAGTTGACGGGATGGCGGCGTGTGGATGAACAATTAGAGGCGATCGCACAAATGGACGGCTGGACAAGCCCCAGACTGGGCGTGCGGTTTGGATTGTCTGAGGAATCAGGATTGGAAATGTTCGGGCCTTCGGGAGAACCGTTTGTGAGTTTTGTGGAACTCGCGCAACTGCGACAGCAAGCAGAAACGCGGGCACAGCAAGCAGAAAGTTTGCTGGAACAAGAACGATCGCGATCGCAAGCTTTAGAATTAAGACTGCGAGAAATGGGAATCGACCCAAATCAATTGTAGCAGACCGGGCGAATAGAACACGGCGAATCGAATCGAACACGGCGAATCAAACACGGCGGTTGAACACGGCGAATCGAACACGACGAATCGAACACGGCCAATCGAACACGGCGGTTGAAACCGCGTCTACAAAAACAAAACCCGCCTCCGCGGGTTGAAGAAAAGATGGTTAGAATTATGTTATCTTCTTGAGTCCGCGGAGGCGGACATCGTTTGTGTAGACGCGAATTCTATTCGCCCTCTTATCTTTTATCATTCCCATTCCCATTGCCGCCAGTTGTTAGCAAAACCCGCTTAGCCAAAGGTTCCGGTACTTCTTGTAATCGATCGAACTCCCAATGAAAAAATCCTACACCCATCGTCTGCGATCGCAATTCTACAATTAAATTCTGCATTTCCGCGATCGGCAAATAAACCGAAACAGCATCCCATCCCTTCCAGTCTGCTTTACCTTCATAGCCGAGAATTTGGCCGCGATGTCCGCTGATTAATTGCAACACCTTTGATGTACACTCGTTGGGAGCGCAAATTTCCACTTTGGCGATCGGCTCCAGCAAAGTTGATTCGCACTTCTCCATCCCCGACTGCATCGCCAACCGCGCCGCCTGCTTAAAAGCTTGTTCGGAACTGTCAACAGAATGATAGGAACCGTTCGTCAGAGTCACCGATACATCTACCACGGGAAAACCCAGCGGGCCCCGATCCAAATATTCGCGCACTCCCACTTCAACGCCGGGAATATACTGTTTTGGAACGACTCCGCCGACTATTTTGTCGGTGAAATTGAAACCTTCTCCGCGCGGCTGCGGTGCGATATCGAGGTACACGTCGCCAAACTGTCCATGTCCGCCGCTTTGGTGTTTGTAGCGCCCGTGGATGGATGATGCGGGTTTGCGAATGGTTTCTTTGTACGGGACTTGCGGTAAGTGAGTTACCATCGGCAAATTGTACTTGCGGCGCAACCTGTCTAAGCCTACTTTCAGGTGGATTTCGCCTTGACCCCAAAGTATAACTTCGTGGGTGTCGCCGTGCTGTTCCCAAACTAAAGATGGGTCTTCTTCTAATAGTTTAGCTAAGGCGGAACTCAGCTTAACTTCATCGTTGCGCTTTTCTGGGACGATCGCCAGCGCGTAGACAGGCGAGATGATTTCGGCTTTTGGCAACAATTCGTCAGAACCCAGCACATCGCCTGTTCTCAAGCCTTCCAGCCTGCCCACAGCGACAATTTCCCCGGCACTGACGGACTGCAAACTTTGCGTTTGTTGCCCGGTCAAGCGGTACAAACCGTTAACTCGAACCCCGTTCAAAAGTGCTCCATCTGCGAGGGTTCCCCGCCACATTCTCACTAACGATAGTTTGCCTCCCTGCGGCGTGTAATAGGTTTTGAGGATTTGACCGAGAACCTTGTTTTCACTTTGTATAAAACCGCGTCGTTTTGCTGTAGTTTCCGGTGTCGGTGCTTCTCTGAGTAAAGCTTCTAGCAGAGGCCGCACGCCGAAATCTTGTTCGGCGATACCGATGAATACGGGCACTATTAAATCAGCGCCTAATTCCATCTTGAAATCGCGGGTAATTTCTTCGACATCGGGATTGATTTCTTCGAGCAATTCTTCGAGTAAATGGTCGTCAAAATTGGCTAATTCTTCGAGCATTTCCTGTCGCGCGGCGCTTTCTTGGGCTTTGAGGTGTTCGGGAAGCGGGACGGGATCTGCGGGTGCGCCTGGGTGATAGTGGTAAGCTTGTTCGGTTACTAAGTCGATAAAACCGATGATTTGTTCGTTTTTGCCGATCGGGTATTGGTGAGGTACAATTGGTCTGCTGGAAACGGATTTGAGCGCGTTGAGCACTTCGGTGAAGTTGCTACCGCAAGTAATTTCGTCTGTGCACGCGCGATCGATCTTATTGATGAAAACTAGGTGCGGAATTTCCCAATCATCTAGGAATTTGAACAGCGGCGCGAGGGTTAAAGTGCGATCGGCAACGGGTTCGCAAACAATCACGGCTGCATCGACACCGATAAGTGCATTGTAAGTTTCTTGGGCAAATTCGATCGAGCCGGGACAGTCAAGAAATGTGAAGCGGACGTTTTCGTATTCGGCGGTGGCGCTGTTGACTTCGACGCTCATTTTGCGATCGCGCGCTTCCGGCGAACTATCACCTACCGTATTACCATCCTTGACATTTCCCTTGCGAGTAATCGTCCCTGTCACCGACAGCAAACTTTCCAGCAGTGAGGTTTTCCCGCTTAAATAAGGGCCAACAATTGCCACGTTTCGCGTAGCCCTAATGACATTTTCGTTCATATTGCCTCCTACACAAAGTGAAGGGGAAGGGGAAGGAGAAGATGATGATTCAGAAAAAAAAATTGTGTTTGCCGGTTTCTCCGATCTCTTCCCTTTTGAACGTGAAAACTTTTATTTGTAGTTTTTCTTAGTTTAAACTTAAATGGAGACAATCAATCATTAATTACTATGAACTATTAAGTAGTTTTGTAAATTAGTTTGAGTCGTGAAAATGCTAATCCCAGAAACCGGGTTTCTTCCTAGATTTCTCGTACTCAACCGAAAATATTCATAGAAACCCGGTTTCTTCGCCACGCAGCGAGAGAAATTAGTTGTAGGGTGTGTCGCCATCGATCATCCCTAAATGTGACAGACAATCTCATAGCGACGCACCTTTCTTTATTCACCATCCCCGTGCCAACAAAACCAATAATTTTTCAATTTGTTTGTTTAGCCTCATGTCTAAGGTGCGTCGCCCTCAGATTGTCGCTATGAGTTGAGGGATTGTCGATGGCGACACACCCTACAACTGCCCGAAAGTCCGCCAGGGAATTAATTCCCTGGCTCATAGCGAAAGTCCTCTGAAGAGGACTGAATAATTATGATTATTCCCAAAATAATCAAAACCATTTTTTTTCATCCATAACGGGCGCGATGCGCTCAAGAAACGCTCATTCATCAAACCAAAAAATCAAGAATCTATCAGTCCTCTTCAGAGGACTTTCGCTTTGAGGCAGGGGTTTAAACCCCTGCCGGATCTGCGGAATAACCAACTATTCGACTGCTGGACACCTAATTTCTGGACTCACGAGTAGCCAGAAACCGGGTTTTTCACCACAATACCTCGATCGCACCAACAGACTCACTAAAAAACCCGGTTTCTCCAAGTCTTAACCTCCACCCAAACCCAAAAATCTGCTACAATAACCAACAACACATCACCCACCCAGCCAATGACCCGAAAAATCTGGCAAACAATCCTCAAGCTGTGGCGGAAAATTTTCCCGCAACCCAAACCACCAATACCGCCACCGCCAACTCCGATTCGCTCTTTTGGGGAATACGAACAGAAATTCATGGAGTTGTTAGAGGGTGTTGAAGAAGGCTGGAGTCGCGGCACAATTCAAGGCTTTTTAATCGCCAGCAATATCAAAGATGCTGAGTTGGCAAATTGGCTGCAAGAATTTGGAGAAAGGTTGCTGGTATCCCCGGAAACTAATTTAGAATTGGGTAGGCGCATGGTGCGGCTGGGTGCGGCAAATTGCGGGATAATCGGTGAGGTTGCTGGCAATATCGGCTGGCAATTGTTGGCTGGGGAGAGTTTGAATCGGACTCCTGCGGATGGTTCATCTGTTATTAGTGAAAATATTGTTAGTGAATTGTTGGGAAGGGAGAGTTTGAGTGTTTCTACAGATAATTTATCTGCGGCTAACCAAGGAGAATCAACCTCGCAGTCAGAATCTATAGGAAGAGAAATAAGTAAAGATGCCGAAGAATTATATAACCAAGCAACAGAGAGTCGTAATGCAGGAGATTTAGAAGGCGCACTTTGCCTTAGCGAACAAGCGATTAAAATTCAACCAAACTATGCTGCTGCATGGTATCGAAAAGGAACTATTATAGCTGATTTGGGCCGCTACAGTGAGGCGATCGCAGCCTTCGAGAAAGTCTTAGAAATTGACCCTAAATATCACTATGCGTGGCACTGGTTGGGCGCTACCCTATATGATTTGGGCCGCAATAGAGAGGCGATCGCAGCCTACGAGACAGCCTTAGAAATTAACCCCAAATACCACTTGGCCTGGAACGGGCTGGGCAATGCGCTAAATGATTTGGGCCGCTACAGTGAGGCGATCGCAGCCTGTGAGAAAGCCTTAGAAATTAATCCAAAAGACCACATTGCCTGGAACGGGCTGGGTATTGCCCTAAAGAATTTGGGTCGCTACAGTGAGGCGATCGCAGCCTACGAGAAAGCCTTAGAAATTGACCCCAAATCCCACCATGCCTGGGACGGGCTGGGCCGTACCCTAAAGGATTTGGGCCGCAACAGTGAGGCGATCGCAGCCCACGAGAAAGCCTTAGAAATTGACCCCAAATTCCACCATGCCTGGAACGGGCTGGGTATTGCCCTCAAGGATTTGGGCCGCTACAGAGAGGCGATCGCAGCCTACGATAAAGCCTTAGAAATTACAGGCGATCAATTGTGGCAATCTTGGGACAATCGAGGCTGGGCATTTCTCCTCTCCGGGCGCTACACTGAAGCCATTCAAAACTGGGATGAAGGCTTACAGAAATATCAGCCCAGCAACCGCGACTATCGCCTCGCTTGCGGCAATTTGCACCAGCGAAAAGGCAAGGCACACTACATACACGCCAAACAAACAGCCACATATTTTGAATCTTTCCACAAAGCCAAAGCCAGCTACGAACAAGCCCGCGAATTCTTGAAATTGCCCCTGATTCCAGAAACTTATTTAGAAGTAATGCAAGGCTTAATTACCGTCTGCCGCAGCTTGGAAGATCCCAAAACCAGCGAGTACCTGACCGAAGCTACTACCGTCTTAGAAAATTTACTTTTAGACAATCAAACTCACCCCGAAGACAAACTGAGACTCCAGCGCAAATTTGCCGGACTTTACCAGTTAGAAGTCGATACTCTCGTCGAGTTTGGCAAAAAGATAAATGCACTAGAAAAAGCCGAAGCCAGAAAAAACTTTTGCCTGCAATGGATGCGCGCCGCTTCGCCAAACCGCACCGATAGCCCGACTTATCCGCAAATCCGAGACTTGCTGGCAAACAACACCGCCACAGCGATAATTTACTGGCATCTCAGCCCAGTTTCCCTGACAGCTTTTATCATTACCCCAGACAAGTTTGAAACAATCACCACACCAGTCACCGATTTATTCCCAAATTCCAAAAATCCGAGTTTAGAAAACTGGCTAAAAGACTGGAAAACCAACTATCAAAATTACAGCAAAACCAGCAAAGAAGAAAGCAAAGAATCCCATCCCTGGCGGCAATCAATGACAGCGCAATTGCAAAAACTCGCTGACATCCTCAAAATCTCCGAAATTTGCACCCACCTCACCAATATCCAACACTTAATCTTAATTCCCCACCGCGACTTGCACCTCCTCCCCCTAGATGCCCTGTTTCAGCCTCCCTTAAGAGCGCCGCAACAGCCTACGGAAGGCGAGCAAATTCGCACAATTAGCCGCCTCCCCAGCGCTCAAATTGCCATCCTTCAGCAACAGCAACACCCCACGGAAACCGTGCCAAATTCACTGCTGATGGTAGAGCATTCCCAAGGCAAAAGTGCCTTAAAATACACAGAAATAGAAGCAGCCGCGATCGGTCAATTTTACGCGACTCAGCGCCCCGCCAATATCTCTACAAAAACCGCAATAATTCAAGCACTAAAAGCCAACACAGGCATATTTCATTATACAGGTCACGCCTACCACAACACCAAAAAATCCGAAGATTCTGCGTTAATCTTAGCCGGCGGCGAAGAATTGACATTGAGCGACATATTGCAGTTAAATTTTGTCAACTATTACCTAATCTGCCTCAGCGCTTGCGAAACCGGCTTCACCAAAACAGGCGAGTTAATCGATGAATTCGTGGGAATAGCGAGCGGCTTTTTGCCAGAAACCAATTATATTATCAGCACGCTGTGGCGAGTGGACGAACGTTCGAGCGCTTTGTTAATGATCTATTTCTACCAGTTGTTGCAGCAGGGAATCCAGCCGCCCGCAGCCCTGCAACAAGCCAAAGATTGGCTGAGACAACTCACGAATGCTAAGCTAGGCGAGTGGTACGCGACAGAGTTGTTGCCGCTGCTGGAAAAAGCTAATTTTAAGCATAAATACCACTTTGAAAGGGAAGCTTCGCGACTGCAAAAAAAATTAGCTACAATAGATGAGAAACCCTACGAGCATCCTTATCACTGGGCTGCTTTCACCATCACCGGCAACGGCTAAATTAATATGACTTCTGAACAAGTTACTTTATCAGGATTTGACGAATTTGCGCCCAAAGCTTTGTTAATCGCCCTCGCGAAATTTGAAGGAACTCTTGCGCCGGAGTTGATAGCAGAAGTGACTGAAGTAGGCGCGGCTGTGGTTGGCGGCGACTTGGAAAAAGCGTCTCAATTCATTGATATAGCTAAGAAAGATGCTGCTTTTAATGAAATTTTTGAGCAGGCTTACGAGGATTTGCTGGAACTTGACCAGACGAATGAAAAGAATAAGTATCTTGCCGAATTAGATGAAAATACTCCTTCGCGTCAGACTACTGATGATTTTAACAATTTTTTGGCTCCTCCGCTGACTGATGCCAATCCTCAGAATGCGGCGAAAAGGCTTTTTTCTGGTGTTCGTGATTTGGTTGAACGGGTTTATGGATTGAGGTTTTAATTCAATACGCTTGATTTAATCCTAATGTCATTGCGAGCGTCCCCGCGAAGCAATCGCAAAGACTATGATGCCGCTAAATTGATTAATATGCGTGCAAAGTCATTAGATTGTTAACCCAAGTTGACTCATTGCCCAAGAAACCGGGTTTTCATAATGTCTAGGAGTTGGAATCAAGTATTTTCGCAAAAAACCCGGTTTCTGACTACCCCTGCCTTAATCAACAAGTGTCATAGTCTAGGCGATTGCTTCGCGGGGACGCTCGCAATGACAAAAAAACGGTTAATTGAGTCGTATTGTTGTATAGTTAAGGTTTCCGAGATTGACCATCAGGAAAAGATTTTATGCTGAAATTAGTTGACCCTACCCTAAATTTATTTACCTACACTCTCAAACAAGGGTTGGGTGTCGAAGAATCGGAAACTCGCAAAATTTATCGCAGATTTTTAGCTGGTTTACCTAAACAACTCCACAAAAAGCTAGGGGTTTCCTTTAATGCTGAAAAGAAACAAAAATTTCTGGCTGTAGATAAGGTAAAAGAAGCAGATTTAACATTTACAGGAAACCTGCATAATCATCGAGTCGAGGGCCGCTATCGCCGCTGGAATGATACTGATAATTACCAACTTTTATTTGATGGCTATGTTGATGACAAGTATGAAACAGGCCAAGTTATTGAACTAATTAAAGATTTGCAGTATTTGACTCCAGAATTGCCGAAGTTGGAAAATATCGGGCAAACTTGGATGCTTTCGGGTTCGCTGGAATCGGGAACTGATGCGGAAGCAGAAGAACTTGCAAAAAAGGCTTACAAGAATCTATTTAAAAAAGATGGTGTTCCTCAAGGAATTGGTGAGTTTTTAGGTGGGAAAGTCGCTGAGTTTTGGGGCGATAAGATTGAGGATAACTTGCAACTGTTGGTAATTTTATATCCCGATGATGCTGCTTTTCGGGAATGCGCCGTTTTTTATGAACATTGGCTAGATTTGCTGTGCTTCCGCCATAAAATTATCTGGGCTTATGAAAATAGTCTGCTGCTAAAAGAACGTTTGGTGACAAACTACAACCAAATTGTGGCAATCAGAAATACTTCTAGGTTGAATCTCCCGAAATTGCTGGAGGCGATGGGGAAATTGTCTGATTTTGCGATCGACCTTAATTATTTGGAGCTACAATACAGTACAATTAATGTGAATCTGGAGAAGTACGAGAATAAGCTGGTCGAGATGCAGGCCAAGGCTAGGCCTACTGACGATTTGCAGTTTTTGCAAGTTTTTTGCGATGATGCTAAAACAAAGTATCCGAAGCAGATTAAAAAAGATATTGACAATTTCCGTCCGTGTTTGGAAATTTTGCAGAGTTTGACTGATACAATTAGAGGGACGGTGGAGATTAGGAAGGCTGAGAGTGATCGCAGTTTTCAAAATTTTGTCGGTATTGTCGGAGTCGGGCTGTCTACTGGCGGTACTATAGCCTCTGCAAGTGCAAATTACAAAACAGAAATCGAAGCAAATCCCGTTATTAATACTGCAATCAATACGCTATTCCCACTTTTTGAACCTGGTTCGGGATTGAGAATAATTATGGGATTTACGATTATCTCAGGATTGGCGGCTAGCCTGCTGACTTGGATAATTATAGTTGTGTTGCCGTGTATTTTCCGCTATTTGTGGGGTCTAATAACTGGTAAAAAGTGGTAACTGGTTCCCAGGCTCCAGCCTGGGAACCCATATCTAGAGGCTCTGCCTCGCCTGGGAAAGAGGAGGCAGAGCCTCGGGATAAAGAGGAGGCAGAGCCTCCGGATATGCGTTACCAGGCAGAGCCTGGTAACGAGTAGATATTTGCTAAAATATTCACAAGTAAAGCACTCCCAACTAACAATTATGACTGCTATCCAAGAGCCAGCCATTAAACTCGCACCCTTTGACGATTTAATCGCCGATTTCAATAAAATTAGAAGTCTCTACACGGTAGAAGAACCCCTAGAAACTTTTAAGTTAATTATCGAGCAAGAAGTAATGGTCAGTTTAATTTTAGAAGCTCATTCTAAAGTTAGAGAACTATTTCCTAGCGAAAGATTAGCCTTAGAAGTCAAAACCGATCCAGAAATTGCCAATTGGCGATCGCTCTGGATGACGATTTACACTAAACTAGAAGTTCATGAAGCTTTTGAAAAATTGATGATTCTTGATGATACTTGGTGGCTGGAAAAGATAACTACTGTTGCCAATAGTAAATTGCATATTAGTTTGGGATTTGAGTCAAATGAGATTTGATTGGTCTGAGTATTTGAATTTAGCCGAAGAATTGGCGGCAATCTCTGGCGATTCAGACAATAATGAGGCAAAATTGCGATCGGCAATAAGTCGAGCATATTATGCAGTATTCTGTCTAGCTAGAAATTACTTGCGCGATGTTGAACAAGACTCTAGACTTTCTCGCAAAACTCCTGATATTAATGAACATCAATATGTGGCTAAAGAATTCATTTTTCATAAGTCTAAAGCTAAAAAAATGATCAAAATAGGGGAGAATTTAAGCAGATTAAGGCTGTTCAGGAATAAGGCTGATTATGAAGATAGGGTGTTTACATTATCAAGCGATGTTAAAATTGCTTTGAAAATGGCTCAAAATATTATGACATCTCTGAGTGAATTGAATCGGGAAACTGAGTGATAATAATAGTAAGCATTAGTGTCAACTTAAGCCTGGAACCCTCTGTATATCTCGTTTACCGCCGAGGTCAGATCCCCCTAAATCCCCCTTAAGAAGGGGGACTTTGATCAGACTCTTGTCCCCCCCTTCTTAAGGGGGGCTAGGGGGGATCTGGCCTTAATCGCCAGACAGAAGACTGTAATGAAGTCCCAATCTAATTAATGTCTCAGCAACCGCAAACCGCTCAATGTTACCAAAACTGTAGACCCTTCATGACCGATGACACCGATCGGCATTGTGATATTTCCTAAAAAATTAGCAGCCAACAATAGTATAATGCAGCTTAGCGCAAACACAATGTTTTGTTTGACAACATTTTGAGCGCGGCGGCCCAAACTAATCGCATGGGCTAATTGTTCTAACTTATCTGCCATCAATACTATATCAGCCGTTTCTAAGGCAACATCGCTGCCGGAAATACCCATCGCAATTCCTACGGAAGCTTGCGCGAGGGCGGGTGCATCGTTGATGCCGTCTCCTACCATTGCGACGGTTTGATACTGGGTTTGCAGCTTCTTAATTATGTGCACTTTGTCTTCTGGCAAAAGTTCGGCGTACACTTCATTGATGCCTAATTGTCGGGCGATGTATTGAGCGGTTTGTTCGTTGTCGCCTGTCAGCATTATGATATGTTCTACGCCTAAATTTTGCAAGCGTTTTACTGTGGCTGCTGCTTCCGGGCGGACTGTATCTGCGACTGCAATGATTCCTAAAAGTTCATCGCCTTTTGCTACCCAAACAACTGTTTTTCCCTCTGCTTGCAACTGATGACTTACTTCAGTCAATTCGGCAGTTGCTGCGACAAAATCGGCTTTACCAATGGTAATCATTTCATTGTTAACTGTGCCGACAATTCCTTGACCAATTTTTGCTTGTACGTCCGTAGCACTTGACAACGGTAACTTTTGCTGCTGGGCGGCTTGGACAATTGCTTGGGCGATCGCGTGTTCGGAATGAGCTTCCAGAGCCGCAGCCAATTGCAGAACTTCTGTTTCAGTATATCCGGTTGCTGGTACAATTTGGATAACTTCAGGTTTTCCTGTGGTGAGGGTTCCAGTTTTGTCAAAGGCGATCGCCCGAACTTTACCAATTATCTCCAATTGCGCGCCACTTTTAAACAAAATTCCCTGTTTTGCCCCGTTAGCCATACCCGAAAGCAGCGCCGGCATAATCGAAGCCATCAGCGCGCAGGGGGATGCGACTACTAGGAAAATCAGCGCCCGATAGATTGTATCTTCCCAATTCCAGCCTAAAACAAACGGCGGCAAAATTGCCAGCAACAAGCCTAAACCGACAATTAATTTAGCATAACCGCGCTCGAACTTTTCCACAAACTGCTGAGAAGGAGGCGCTTCTGTTTGCGCTTGTTGTACCAGCCGAATCACTCGCTGAATCAAACTGCTTTCTGGACTTTTGTGCACTTCCAATTGTAGCGCGCCGAAACCATTAATTGTCCCGGCATATACTTCATCGCCGATAGTTTTTTCCACGGGCATAGATTCACCAGTAATCGAGGCTTGATTCAGGGTGCTAAAACCTTCGATAATTATCGCATCTGTGGGAATAATTTCTCCGGGCTTGACTAAAATACGATCGCCAATTGCCAATTTGTCGATCACAACCAACCGTTCCCCATCGTACATTATCACCCTAGCAGTATCCGCCGTCAAACTCATCAAACTGCGAATACTACGTTCAGTCCGCTGCATAGCATAACCTTCCAGCGCGCCGCTAATTGCAAAAATTAAAATTAGCACCGCACCGTCAACAATTAAATGATATTCTTGCCGCCACAGCCCCAAACCAGCGGCGCCCAAAGCAGCAACAATCATCAACAAATCCACATCTAATTCGCGTTCTTCAAAAAGCGTAGTCAAGCCTTCGCGGGTGCTGGAATAGCCACCGATCACGTAAGCAGCGGGCAATATTAACACCGCTAAGCCCAGCCAACCGACTTGTAGGGCGATCGAGCCAAAAATTACCAGAATTCCGCACAGGGCGGCGGTTACAGCATCTGGATGTTCTTCTGCTAACTGGGAGATGCGAGAAATTGACAAAGAATTAGAAGTCATTTGTAAAGCTTGATTTGGTAGAATGACTCCTGTAGCCTAAACCTTGACATTAATGTTAATGTCAAGAGTGAAACCAAAATAAATTACAAAACTCATCAATAACTACGGAAACAAACGGAGGCCCAGGCGGTTAGAAACCGTAGAGTTTGCGGGCACACAAATAAACGGAGGCCCAGGCGGTTAGAAACCGCGGCTACACAAACAAAGTCCGCCTCCGCGGACTGGGATACATGATTCTTTCAACCTGCGAAG
>Ga0335394_10000387_pt1 | contig 45967 bp, 34 predicted proteins | sample MAT03_FD_205741 | JGI IMG/M metagenome (GOLD analysis project Ga0335394, IMG submission 205741) | Freshwater microbial communities from Lake Fryxell liftoff mats and glacier meltwater in Antarctica - MAT-03 (spades assembly) (version 2) ... | reverse complement strand
AGCCCGTCGAAGCCGTCTTGCGCGGCCTCTACTACGCCGGTCGCATCGAGCGGGCGCACGACCTTCGTTTCCCGCTCGCGATCGCGATGGAGAACCAGACACTCCCGCTCGGTCTCGCCTCGCTCTTCGCCGGTTCCGGCGCGCGCTACAGCTGGCGCGGCGTCTGCGGGTGCGCGAGCAAGCTGCCCAACCCGGTTCTCGGCGAACGCGCCCGTGAGGTCTATTGGTATACCGGGCCCGACGGCCAAAAACTCCTCCTCAAATGGTATTCTCTAGGCGCCCATGGCATCGGGGGCTACGTCGAGGCCGGCGAACCGCTCGATGCTCTGCGCTATATCGCCTCCGACGCCGGCTTTCTCCGTCGTCACGTCGACCCCGTCACCCGGCAACCTTACCGCGTTTTCGGGCTTTTCGGTTTCGGCGGCGACGACCTCGCGCGCAAAACCGGCGTCACCCCGCCGCCGGAAGTTCCCGGCGTCCCCGGTCTCCACAAGGTCGTCTCCGGGCCCTACTGCGACCACTTCCACGTCATCGCCCAGCGCGAGTCCACGCGGGAGCGGCAGGTCATCGTCTCCAACCAACTCGACTACTTCGCCGACTTCGAGCGCACCCACGGGGCCGCGCTCCCCGCGCAATCGGTCACCTACGGAAACGAGTGGGACCTCTACTCCGCCTCGATGTCGGAAACCTCCGCCCGTGCCAAACGCGCCGTCGAAAAACTCCGCTCCGCCGAACTGCTCGCGACTCTCGTCAGCCTGAAATTCCCCGATTTCATGCGCCGCCACGCCGCCGCGCGCGATCGCGCGTTTACCGACATCGGACTTTTCTGGGAGCACAACTGGACCGCCGACGGCCCCATCTCCCGCGGCCAGCGCGCCGCGTGGCAGGAAGAGTTAGTCACCGGTATCGAGGCCTACGTGAATTCGGTGCAGGCCGAAGCCGTGATCCGTCTCGCCGGCATGATCTCCCAGCCCGACAAGACCAACCGCTTCTTTGCCTTCAATCCCCTCGGCTGGCCGCGCACCGGCGCCGCCGATTTCTCCTACACCGGCCCGGCCGACATTCACGCCCGCGACCTTTCGACGGGCGCCGATGTCCCGCACCAGATCGTGAATCTCGCCGGCGCCCGCCACCTGCGCATTTTGGCGTCGGACGTGCCCTCAGCCGGCTACAAGGTCTTTGAAATCCTTCCCGGTCCCGGCACGGCGGCCACGACCGCGGCCGCCACCGTATCCGGCGAGAGCGCGCTCACGTTCGAAAACCCCGCCGTAAAACTCGTCGTCGAGCGCGACGGCGCGATCCGCAGCTTTGTGGACAAGCGCCGCGCCTCCGCCGAACTCGCCGCCACCATCGACGGCCTCGCGCTCAACGACCTCGCGCCCAACTCAGCCGAGGGCGAACCGCTCCGCATCGAGAACGCCGGCCCGGTCTCGGTCACGCTTCGCGCCCGCAGCGAGGCCGGCCTCGATCACACCACCGCGATCACGCTCTACCGCGATTCAGACCGGATCGACATCCGCAACGAGATCACCGCCAACTTCGCCGACATCCGCCACTGGGCCTTCAGTTTCAATCTCCCCGCGCCCGCGGTGCGCACCGAGGAAGTCGGCGCGATCAATCTCAATAAACTCACCTCCGCCGGTGGCTCCTATGCCGAGACCCACGCCCGCTACGATTACATCACGCTCAATCATTTTGCCGACATCTCCGCCGGCGATGGTGTTAGGGGAGTCACGCTTTCCAATCCCGATCTCGCCTTCGCCAAGCTCGGCCGCAGCACGATCGCCGCGCTCGATACGGAGACGCCGCAGTTCAACGTCCTTGCCGGTGGCCAGATCGACGGCCCGAATCTTGGGATCCGCGCGCAGAACGGCGCGACGTATTTTCTGCAACGCTTCGCCCTGCGCCCGCATGGTGCCTACGATCCCGCCGCCGCCATGAAGTTCGCGCTCGAGCACCAGAACCCGTTCGTCACCGGCAAGCTCATCGGCAAAGACGCCGGCCCTTACCCGGCCGACACGTATTCGCTTCTCACGGTCAGCGATTCCAACGTCCTGCTCTGGGCCGTAAAGCCTGCCGAGGAAGGCATCGACCGCGGCATCGTGGCCCGACTCTGGAATGTCTCCGACGCTCCCGTCGCCGCCAAGCTCGCCCTCACGCCGGGTTTGGCCCGCGCGCAGCGGACCACGCACATCGAGACCGATCTCGAGCCCGTGACCCTCGACGGTGAATCGGCGATGCCCGCGACCTTCGCCCGCCAACAACTTCAGACTTATCGCCTCATCGTCCGGTGAGCGCTTGATCCTGCTTCCCCCCACGGCACCCGCGCCGCCTTACTGTTCGCCTAGTTTGCGTATCTGCCAAGCCTTGCCCAATGAAGAAAACCTCCATGCCGACGATGGGCGACGTCGCCAAGCGCTGTGGCGTGGCGGCTTCGACGGTCTCGCGCGTGCTGAGCGGCACGAAGTTTGTCGCCCCCGAAACGCGCGCACTCGTTATGCGCGCGATGGAGGAACTCAACTTTCACCGCGATTCGCATGCGCGCCGCCTCGCCCGCGGGCGCAGCGATTTTCTCGGTCTGATCATTTCCAACATCGAAAACCCGTTTTATCCCGGCCTCATCAAGGCGTTTGAAACCGCCGCCCTCGAGCGGGGCTTCGAGGTCCTGCTCTGCACCACCAACTACGACCCCGCGCGCACCGCCCAGGCGTTTCGGCGAATGATCGAAAACAAGTCCCCCGGAGTGGCCGTGATGACCTCGCGCGTCGATTCCGGCATGGCACTAAAGCTCGCCGAGCGCGGCGTAGCCTCCGTGTTTCTCGATTCGGACGGAGTCGGGCCGCTCAAAAGCAATATCTGTATCGACTACGCCAAGGGCGCGGGCGAAGCCGTGCGCTACCTCCACATGCTCGGGCACCGCCGCTTCGCGCTCGTCGCCGGCCCGCAAGACCGCCCCTCTCACGCCGCGTTTCGCCGCGCCGTCGAAGTCGCCCTGCGCGGCTTCGGCCTGAAACCGATCCTTGTCGAGGGCAACAACGACGCCGAGAGCGGCGCCGAGGCCGTGACCCGCCTGCTCACCGGCACGGAACTCCCCACCGCCGTCCTCTGCAGCAACGACGTCACCGCCCTCGGCGTCATCCACGCCTTCCACCGCAGCGGCCTGCGCGTGCCCGCCGATGTCTCTGTCATGGGCGCCGACGACATTCCGTTCGCCGCGCTCGCTCAGCCGCCGCTGACTACCGTGCGTATCCCGCGTGAACGTCTCGGTGTGTTGGCGCTGGAAATCCTCCGCGAGATGCTGGCCACCCCCGCCAAGCGTCCGCGCGAGGCGCTGCTCCCGACCGATCTCGTCATCCGCGAATCGACGGGTCCCGCGGCCCCGCGGTGAATTCCCCGGCGGGACGAGCGGACGCGATCCGCCCCGCCACCTCCTCGCCGTCCACGGACCTTGCCTCGCACGGGCGGAGCAAGCGATTGCCCGTATTCGCCGGTGTAGAAAATTTAACTTGAAGTCACGGCCGCCCAATCTAGGCAAGCGCTTGCCTAGAACCCCGGCTACTCCGGTTCCCGCCGGAAACGAGCGGCCCTTCCTCCCGTTTGTTCCCCTTCCCGTTCCCTCGTTTTGTTCTCGGCGCCACGCGCCTCCGCTCTCCCAACTCCGATGCCCGTCGATCTCTCCGTTCTTGCAGGAGCCTACCTGCGCGACCTTCTCGCCCAACCGGAAGCCGTGGTCGCCACGCTGGCCGGCCTGCGCGACCAACCGCCGCTGCCCGCGCGCGCCTTCTCCTGCGCGCGCATCGTGCTCACGGGAATGGGCTCCTCCCTCCATGCCCTGTATCCGCTGCACCTGCGGCTCATCCGCGCCGGCCATGCGCCGGTGTCGGTCGAGACGGCGGAACTCGTCCACGCGCAGTCCGCTTTGCTCGACGAGCGCGCCCTCGTCCTCGCTGTTTCCCAATCGGGCCGCAGCGCCGAGATTCTGCAGTTACTCGATCTCATCGCAGCCCGCGCATCGCGGCCCTTCGTGATCGGCGTCACCAACACCGTCGGTTCGCCGCTCGCCACCCGGGCCGACGTCGCCGTGCCGCTCCACGCCGGCCCGGAGTTTTCCGTTTCCTGCAAAACGTATCTCGCCGCGCTCGTCGCGCTCGAATGGCTCGGCTCCATCCTCTGCGGCGACGACCTCGCCGCGCTCTTCGGCGAGTTCGCGCCCGTCGCGCGCGCCGTGGAGTCCTACCTCGCCGGTTGGCGCGAGCACGCCGCGCACCTCACCATCGAGTTCGCCGGGCTTCGCCATTTGTTTCTCACGGGCCGGGGCGCCTCGCTCGCCGCCGTCGGCACCGGCGCGCTCATCCTGAAAGAGTCCACGCGCTTTCACGCCGAGGGGATGAGCAGCCCGGCCTTTCGCCATGGTCCCCTCGAAATGGTGAACCCCGGTCTGCATGCTTTGGTTTTTGCGGGCGAGCCGGCGACCGCACCGCTGAACGAGTCTCTGGTCCGCGATATCCGCGCCGCCGGTGGCCGCGCATGGTGGGTGGGTGAAACCGCTCCCGTGGCGGTGTTCCGCCTCCCGGATTCGCCGGCCCGGCTCCGTCCGATGTTCGAGATTCTTCCGGTACAAATGCTCTCGCTCGCGCTCGCGGCGCTCGCCGGACGCGAACCCGGGCGCTTCGAGCGCGCCACGAAGATCACCAGCGTCGCTTGACCCCGCCTCACCGTGAAGACGCCCCTCACTCTCCCCCCTGCGACCAGGCCGCCCGATGTCATGGCCGGCCTAGGGCGCCGCACTCTCACCATCCGGCTCGGTGCGCGGCATCACGATCTGCCCGCCGCCCCTGGTCAAACGCTCGCTCGCCCGATCTACCGCTTTGCCGACCGCTACGGTCCGCACATGCTGATCTCGGTTGCGGTCAACCGTCTGCCGTCCGTCGATTTCACCACGCGCCCAGAAAACGAGGATTTTCTCCTGCTCCGCGACTCCGAGACCAAGCCACTCTACCTTGTCGTCGGGCTCGATCGCCGCGCCAAACGCGTTGACCGCGTCGCCGCTTCCTAACCGCCCCGTCCGCAGCATATGTCCACGCCAGCCGCCCCCGCTTCGCGTCTCTTGCCGCCTTGGTTGCTTTATGCGCTCACCGCCGCCGTCTGCTGGGGCATCTGGGGCGTGCTCGCCAAAGGCCCCAGTCGGGAACTCTCCGGTTGGATGACGCAGATCCTGTTTACCTTTGCCTTGATCCCGTCGGCTCTCGTCGCCGGTTTCTCCAGACGGGTGCGTGTGGGCACCGACAAGTCGCGCGGCCTCTTCTGGGGTTTTGTCTCCGGTCTCCTCGCCGCGGCAGGCAATATTTCCTTCTACCTCGCACTGGAGAAGGGCGCCGACACCGTGATCGCGATCCCGCTCACCAATATCTATCCGTTGGTGACGCTCGTCATCGCGTATTTCTGGTTCAAAGAGAGGATCGACGGCGTGCAGGCGATCGGGATCGTGATCGCGCTTGCGGCCATCGTGCTGCTCAGCGGCGAAGCCCAAAATCTCGGGCAACCCGCCGAGGTGCTCCAACGGCTCGGTCTCAACGCGTGGATGGGCTACACGCTCGCCGCGATGTTTTTCTGGGGCGTCTTCAGCGCCACGCAAAAGGTTTCCACGAATCACATTTCTGCCGAGATGTCCTACCTCGCGTGGTGCGCGGCTTTCATCCCGATCGCGCTCTGGATCGTCGCGACGAAGCCGCTCAATTGGGACATGTCCGGGGCGATGGTCTGGTCCGGCCTCGCCGCCGGCGCACTCAATGGCTTCGGCGTCATCGCGGCGTTTGCCGCCTATCGCTCCGAGGGCAAGGCCTCGATCGTCACACCGCTCGCCGCCGCGGGCCAGCCGGTGGTCACGGTTGTCCTCGCGCTCATCTTCCTCGGCGAGCGCATCAGCCCGCTTGGAGGCGTCGGTATCGTCCTGGCCATCATCGCCGCCGTCGCGCTGTCCCACGGGAAACGCAAACCCGGCGCCGCGCCCGCGGTGTCCCCATGAAAAATGCCGCCCCCTGCGCCGCCCCGGGATTCGTGCTCAAGCAATCCGGGGAGATGTTTCGCGCACGCGCGATCGCTGCGAACGATGTCCGCGTCCTCGTGGAGAATTTTCTTTAGCGAGCTCATCAATCGATCACTCGAGACAACCCTTCAAACCCGCCACCGGCCAAACCCCGCATCTAAACCACAAAATCGACCCCGCTATGAAAACCAAGCTATCCCTCCTTCGTTTCGCCGCGCTCTTCGCGCTCGGCAACGTCCTCGTCACCGCCCAGACCGCGCCGGTCGCCACTGGCGAACGGAGCGCCAACAACGAACAGAGCGTGCCGCCGCGTTCCGAGGTCGAGAGAAAGACCGGGGGCGACACCGCCGCCATTCTCCTCAATCCCTTCGTCGTCGCGACGGAGCAGGACACCGGCTACCAGGCCCAGTCCACTCTGGCCGGCTCGCGGCTGAGCACGCCTTTGAAGGACGTCGGCGCCGCCATTTCCGTCTACACGAAGGACTTCATGTCGGATATCGGCGCGACCAACGTCAACGACCTCCTGATCTTCGCCACCGGCATGGAGGCCGGCGGAGCGGGAGGCAATTTCTCGGGAACGAATGCCAGCATCGGCGAAACGCAGGTCGTCGGTGACGGCCCCCGGACCAATCCCCAAAGCGGATCGCGTTCCCGCGGCCTCAGCTCCCCGAGTTTCACCCGGAACTACTTTCTGAGCAACATTGGCATCGATGGCTATAACACGGCCTCGGTCACGGTGAATCGCGGTCCCAATTCGATTCTGTTCGGCATGGGCAGCCCGTCGGGCGTAGTGGAAAACTCCCTGATCACGGCGAACGTGAACAAAACCAAGACGACGGTCGAACACCGCTTCGGCGACAACGGGAGCAGTCGCGCCGTCGTAGACACAAACCAGGTGCTTCTGCGCAAGAAGCTCGCCCTCCGGATCGCCGCCCTCGACGACCGGGAGAAATACGATCAGCGGCCCGCCTACGAGGACAAGTCGCGCCTCTTCGGCACCGCCACCTACAAGCCCTTCGCGTCGACGACCTTCAGCTTCAACTTCGAGACCGGCAATACTCGCGCCAACCGGCCGATCACCGTCCTGCCGTTCGACAGCATCAACCGGTATTGGTATGCCGCCGGCCGCCCGACCTACAACTGGGCGTTTTATGATGACCCGGCGCTGAATGCCCTCGCGGCCACCACGGATTCCAGTAGCGCCGCCATCATCAATGTGCGGAACGCGATGGGCATCGGCAGCGCCCAGCTTTTTGGCGGTTTGATCATCCCCTACGAACGCGCGAGCACCTATGGTTCCGGGCCCGGTTTGGGCGTCCGCAGCCAAATTGGAGCAACCGGTTCCGCCACCGCGCCCGCGGCGAACGCGATCCGCAACAGCCTGTTCCATCCCCAGCTCAACCGGGATTCGGCGAGCGATGCCATCGCCTTCTACGAGACTTTCAACATTGGCGAAGGCGGCATCTCCGCCGCGTTATTTCCCGGCGGCATTCGCCCGGCCGGTCAGAAAATGCAGAGCTTTACCGATTACAGCGCGTTTCCCTTCAATAAGCGCCAGATCGACGAGACCTCCATCCAGAAAGACGATTTCCGCACTTTCAGCGTTTCGCTGAGTCAGACCGCTTGGAGGGACAAGAGCGGTGCCGACAAGGTGGGCATCGAGTTCGTCTATAATTCCGAGACCTTCGGTCGCTACGCCAACAACGCCTTCTTTTCGCAGGGCAACGGCAACCACGTCCGCATCGATCCGAATGTCACCCTGCCCGACGGTCGCCCCAATCCCAACGTCGGCCGCCCGTATGTGATGGGTGCCTCGGCGGCACAGCTGAACTTTTTCGAATCGGAACGCACGAACGCCCGGCTCACTGCCTTCCTCCGCCACGACTTCAATGACAATTTCTCCGGGTTTCTGGCCAAGCTCCTCGGGCGCCACACGCTCACCGGGCTGTATCAGGACGACGAATTCCACGACCTGGCGAGTTCGACCCGTTTGCGCCTTTTCGGGGAGGCCGCCGAGGCGATCGGCGCCGTCACCAACTTTAACCGCCTCCCCAACGCCATCGTCTACCTCGGCGACTCCATCACCAGCGGCAAGCCGCTGGAGTTGCAGCCGATCCGGATCAAGCAGCTCGCGGGTGGCCAGGTTTTCGACACCACTTGGTTTTCCGCCCCGCTCGGTTTGGTCAACGGCCAGCTCGCACAGGGCAATCTCGTCACGACGAAGACCAATCTGGAGGAAAGCATCAACGATGCCCGGGCCCGGGGTGAGCGGATCAAGTCCGAGGCCTTCGTGCTGCAAAGCTACTGGCTGTCGGATCACGTGATCACGACGGTCGGCTGGCGCAAGGATCGGGATTATCTGCGCGTGTTTCCCGCGCGGAGCTTCACCACGGATCCGACGCGGGCCCGCATGTTTTTGACGGATTATGCCTTCGAGACCACGCCGCCGCTCAACACTCAGGGCCAGACCCGCAGCTACAGTGCGGTGATTCGCTGGCCGCAAAAACTCCTGCGCCTGCCCGAGGGCATCGATACGAGCGTCTTCGTCAGCCGGTCGCAGAATTTTACGCCGGATGCCGGACGCATCTCGGCGGAGAACCAGTCCATCCCCGCGCCCAAGGGCAAAACCGACGAGTTCGGCCTCAGCCTTTCGCTCTTTCGCGAGAAACTTAATCTGCGGGTGAACCAGTTCGAGACCACCCAGGAAAATGCGAATCGAGGCGGCACCTATGGCGCGTCCGTAAATAACTTCTACCGCCAACTCGCGGGCTTCTGGAATCTGCAGTCCAACGCAACGCCTCAGTTTGACCGGATCAACGCCATCGACGAACTGCTCAACACCCTGCCCGGCACGAAGCAACTCCTGAACTGGCAGCGCGTGATCAACCCGACCACGGGGGTCTACAGCAACACCGAGAATGTCTTCCCGCCGTTTTCCGACACGCAGGATTTCGTTTCCAAGGGCACCGAGCTGGAAGTGGTCTACAATCCAACCCGGCGCTGGCGCATCGCCTTCAACCTGGCGAAGCAGGAGACGGTCGTGTCCAATCTCGCGCCCTTCGCCAAGGCGACGATCGCGAAACTCCTGCCCGTCTGGGAGAAATACAAGGACACGCCGCGGGCCGGGAGCACGACATGGGGTGGCCCCGGGGTTCCGTTCCCCGCCACCGATCCCGAACACTTCGGCACGCTGGTGCAGCGCGATGTGCTGATCCCCTACGCGACGTTGCTCGCGCAGGAAGGCGTGGTCTCGTCCGAGCAGCGCAAGTGGCGCGCCAATCTGATCACGAACTACCAGTTCAGTCGCGACTCCCGCCTGAAGGGCTTTAACGTCGGCTCCGGCGTCCGCTGGCAGGACAAGTTCGCCCTGGGTTATCCCACCAGCTTCAAGCCCGACGGCAGCGTCTTCGTCGACGTCGCGAATCCGTTCTGGTCCGACGACGATTTGAACGTGGATGTGTGGGTCGGCTACACGCGAAAGTTCTATCGCGACAGGGTTAACTGGAAGGTGCAGCTCAACGTCCGCAATATCATCGGCTCGACCGATCCGATCGCGATTACGGTGCAGCCCGATGGTTCCCCGGCCGCCATGCGCTTGCCGCCGGAAAAACGCGTCTACCTGACGAACACCTTCGAGTTCTGAGCGACGCTCCCCCCGATCGGTTTCACCGCGAGCCCGGCTGCTGCTGCCGGGCTCGCCCGGGTGAAACCTCCACATACCCGCGATGGCGCTTTTTAGATTCCGTTTCCTTCCGCTCTGGGTCGTTTGCGCGTCGAGGCCGCTATGCGTCGGCCTCAAGGGCCACAACCTCCTCCGCTTCGCCTGTGATCACCCCCCGCTTCGAAGTCGAGGACGTCTCCGCCCCACGCCACCACTGGGAGTCACCCAACCCCAATCTCCCCCGCCTCGTGATCCACGTCGACACGCTCACCGCGATCCAGCGCTTCACCGCAACTCCGGGCGCACGCAACTAACCCGGGACCTGTCCTGCCCTCGACTCCTCTCGTTTGCTCGCAAGATTATTCCCGATGAACCGCCGCTATTTTATCTTCACCGGCGCCGCGCTTAGCGGCGGCCTGCTCTGCGCCGCCCGCCCGCTCGGTGCGGCCGCTCCGCTCTCCGCTCGGTCCCGCCATCTACCCGCGCGCATCGATTTGCCACCCGAGACGCCACTACCTGTCGGCAAGCGATCCCCGTTCGGCTGGAAAACCGCGCTCGTCGATACCTCGCCGCTGGCGCTCATCTGGCCCGATCTTGCCCCTGACGTCGCGCCCACCCGCCTCCGCGTCACCGTCGGCCTCGACATCCGCGACGAGAAACTCATCGAAGCCTACCTCCCAAAATCCGGCCGTATCGTCGGCACCTTCGACATCCGCTACGGCTGCATTTTCCAACCGTTTGAAATCCCCGTTACCGCCGCCGACGTGGCCGCGCTGCGCCGCGAGGGACTGGCGCTCCGCCTCGAAAAGGGAGCCCCCGCGCGCATCTTCGCCGCCGGCGAGGGGATGCCCGCCGAGTTTCAACCCCACCTGCTCGTCTCCGTCGGCGCCGATCGGCTCACCGAGTATTTCGCGCGCATGGGCACGCTCGCCTGCGTGCAGGCTTTCAGTTGGCAGGAGGGCTGCGTGCTCGACGGCCTCCTCGATCTCTCCGCGCTCCCGGCGCACGCCGCGCTGCGCGACGCCGCCCGCCAGCACCTCGCACAATTCATCGTCGGCGGAAAACTCGTTTACGAGAACCACGTCAGCAACGTGAGCGACGGCCGCATTTACGGCATCGAGGGCACGCTCCCGTTCGCCGGGCTCGCCCAACTCGAGCCCGCGTCGCCCCTGCTTGAAGTGCCGTTGCAATTCTGGGCCGCCCACCACGATGCCGAGGGCGTCATCCTCGACGGCGGCGAAACCTCCAGCGAGGGCTCTTATACCGTCGGTTACCCGCTCGCCCTGATCGGGCGCGCGCGCGGCGACGAAGCCCTCCAGAGACTCGCGCTCACCCAACTCCGCGTCCGCCACGCCCGCCTCTTCGACGGCCAAACCTTCTGGCGAACCCGCCAGGCCGCCGACGGTAAGCTCGGCAACCGCAACTGGGCCCGCGGTATCGCGTGGCAACTCCTCGGCACCGCGCGCACGCTCCGCGCGCTCAAGCACCGCACCGACCTCGCCGAGGACATCGCGTCGTTCCGCGCCCTCGCCGCATGGATCCAGAAATCCCAACGCCCCGACGGCCTCTGGTCCTGCTTCGTCGATGAACCGCAAACCCCGCCCGACACCGCCGGCAGCGCCGGCATCGCCGCCGCGCTCGCCATCGGCGCGCAACAAGGCTGGCTCGACTCCGGTGCCCGTGCCGCCGCAGTGCGCTGTCGTCACGGACTCGTCAACCACCTCACACCCGACGGTTTCCTCGGCGGCGTGGCCCAAGCCAACAAAGGCGGCGAAAAACTCCAGCGCGGCGACTACCGCGTGATCTACCAAATGGGCATGGGCCTCATGGCCCAGCTCATTGCCGCTCTTGCCTGAGCATCGTCCCGCCGGCCCGCCTCACGGCTTCTCGCAAAAAACTTCTCCGTAAATTTTCCGGCCCCCAATCTTCCGGCCATCCTTCCGATCTTTTCGGCCGAAAATTTAAGGCCGGAAGATTTCTCAACCCGCAACCGGTCCCGCAATTCTCCTCCCCTTCCGCTTCCATCTGCGCCAAAAAATCGGCCCATCGCAGCCCCGCGCCAATTCGCGCCTCACGGCTTCTCGCAAAAAACTTCTTCGTAAATTTTCCGGCCCCCAATCTTCCGGCCATCTCTCCGATCCTTCTGGCCGGAAAATTTGGGGCCGGAAGATTCTCCAACCTGCACCCGTGCCCATAACCTGCCCCATCTTGTTTCCCGCGCTCACCTCCGAAGAATTCGGTGAGTTGGACTACGTCGTGATGGGCCACGCTTTCGCCAGCCACCGCGACCTCGGCCGCTTGGCCGACGAGACCATCTACCGATCCGATCTCGCCGCCCGCCTGCTTGCTGCCGGAATTCCGGCGCAACGCGAAGTGCCCGTCACCGTCTCCTTCCGAGACTTCTCGAAAACCTGCCTGCTCGATCTCGTCGTCTCGAATCGCTCCATCTATGAGCTCAAAGCCGCCGCCGCGCTCGCCGGTGAACACGACGCACAGTTGTTGAATTACCTTTTCCTGACCGACAGCCGGCGCGGCAAACTCATGAACTTTCGCCCCCAGTCGGTCGAATCCAAGTTCGTGAACGCAGTGTCCACGCGCGCGGAGCGGCGCGAGTTCACCGTGGACGCATCGCAATGGCGGGATTCATCGGCCCTGCCGGAGTTCGTCGTCGAGCTTGTGCGCGATTGGGGCACCGGGCTTGAGCTCTCGCTCTACCGGCAGGCGGTCGTCCGCTTCCTCGGGGGCGAAGCGCAGGTGTCGCGGCTCCGGCCGCTGTCGCGAAAGGGTGTAGCCCTCGGCAACCAGAGTTTCGATCACGTTACTTCCGACAGCGCCCTCCGCCTGACTGCCCTTGAAGCACCGCCTCCGCCCGTTGCCCATCACCTTCGGCGCCTACTCGACCTCACCCCGCTGCGAGCCCTGCACTGGATCAATCTGGCCAGCCACAAGATAACCTTCACCACGCTCCACCGCTGACCTCCGTAGATTTTCCGGCCCCCAATCTTCCGGCCATCCTTCCGGTCTTTTCGGCCGGATTATTTAGGGACGCAATAAAAAGGGGTCAAACCGAGAATCGAGACTAAAGCATCTCCGAAACGACGCTTCACGAGTGAAATCTCTACGCAAGTGCGTGTATTGGGGAACCCGATGCTGAATCTCATTCCTGGGCTCGGCTGCCGGTTTACCGCTCGATTCACATGTGTACGTCTCGATTCTCGATTTGACCCCTTTTGGCGCTCCTCTCGACACTCAAGGCGACGCATGAACTGCTGCTCGCGCTGGAGCGCGCCGGGCTCGACCGCTACGCGCTGCCGGAGCAGTTGCTCGGTCTGTTTCAGCGCATGCAGGATTTTCAACTGCGCTGCGCCTCCGATCCGGCCCTCGCCGGTTACCGGCGGAGCGCCTACGAGCCGCCGTCGGAACGCGTGGCGCCCCGCGGGCACAGCGGGATTCGCCGGACGAATGTGTTTAAGGCGCCGGTGTGATGCAGGTCCCCTTCAACCGCGCCGAGCCCAGTCCGTGACTCTGCCGGCGGCCGGCCACCGCAAGGCGCGCCACCCGCACAACAAATCGGGCGCCAGCTTTGCACTGGTGCCGCGCGGCGGCGTCTGTTGTCTTCCAAGCAGGATGAATTTTCCCGCGACCGAATGGAGCCTGCTCGCACGGGCGACGCTCAACGGCGAGTCCGCCGCGGCCGAGTCGCTGGCGGAATTCTGCCGGCGGTATCGCGAGCCGGTAGTGCGGTTCATTTGTCGTCGGGGCGCGCCCATCTCGGAGGCCGAGGATCTGGCGCACGACTTCATGCTCCACGTGATGGAAAAATCAGTGTTGCGGCGCGCGGACCCGGCGCGCGGTCGCTTTCGTTCGTTCCTGATCGGCGCGCTCGTGCGGTTTCTCCGCGATGCCCACCAATCCCGCACGGCCCAGAAAAATGGCGGCGACCGTCCGCCCCTGAGTCTGGACGAATTGGAAACAAAGGGCCTCGAACTTTCCCTGCCGGGCGAAGATGCCGCGGCTTTCGACCGCGAATGGGCGCTGGCGCTGCTCTACCTCACTCTAGAGGGAATCCGGGTTGACTACGCGCAAGCCGGCCAGTCCGCCGAATATGCCGTGGTCAGCGCGTATCTGCCGGGCAGTGTCGCGTCGCCGCCTTACGAAGAATCCGCGGCCAGGCTCGGGCAGACGCTGGGCGCGTTCAAGACCGGGGTGCATCGGCTGCGCCAGCGGTTTCGCGAGCGTCTGCAGCGCGAGGTGGCGGCCACGATCTCTTCGCCGGAGGATTTCGAGAGCGAATTTTCCTATCTGGGCCAGGTGCTTCGCGCCGCGGTGAAATGAAACTTTCGTTCCGCGCTCCCTGAGAACACCAAGAGCGAGCCTCGCGTCTGCGCATGATCCCACGGAACCCCGAATCGACCTGCCCCAGTTGCAGCGGCCCACTGCTGGAAAACGTGCTCGTCGGGGTTGGCCTCTGCGTCGCGTGCGCGTGGCAGGGAGCGGCCGAAAGCGAAGGCGAGCCGGCTTCGACGGAGGTTGGCCATCGCCTGTTTGTCGTGCCGGGACACGAGGTGCTGGCCGAAATCGGCCGGGGCGGCGAAGGGGTGGTCTATCGCGCCCGGCAATCGAACCCCTCGCGCGAGGTCGCCCTGAAGATGCTTCTGCCACGGCAACTCGGCTCCGACGAAATGATCGCGCGGTTCCGCGGCGAAGCTCGGACGATCGCCAGTCTGGATCATCCGGCGATCCTCCCGGTGTATAACGCCGACCTCTATCGCGGGATTCCGTTTTTCACCATGCAGCTCGCGGGCGGCGGCACGCTGGCGCAGCGGCGCTCCGCGTATCTCCGCCAGTGGCGGGAAATCGCGGCACTCATCGCCACCGTCGCCGATGCCGTGCAATTCGCGCATTCGCGCGGGGTGATTCATCGCGACCTCAAACCCGGCAACATCCTCTTCTCCGACGATGGCCGGGCCTTCGTCAGCGATTTTGGCCTCGCGAAATTTGCCGGCGCCGAAACCGCGACCGAGCCCCTCGCCAGCGTGCTCGGCACGCCCGCCTATCTCGCGCCCGAAGTCGTGCGGCACGGGGCGCATGCCGCCACCACCGCCGCCGATATCTACGGGCTCGGCGCCGTGCTCTACGAGCTGCTCGCGCAAACGCCGCCGTTTTCTGCCGACTCGTTCGAGGGGTTGCTCAAGGCGGTCACCGATTCTCCGCCCAAAGCCCCGCACCTGATAATCCCCGGTGTGCCGGGCGATCTGGAGATCATCTGCCTGCGCTGCCTCGCGAAGGATCCCGTGCTCCGCTTTGTCTCCGCCAGCGAATTGGCCGCCGAACTCCGCCGCTGGTTGGAGGGCCGGCCCATCCTGTCGAATCCCGTCTCCTCCGCCGAACGCCTGTGGCGTTGGTGTCGCCGACGGCCGGCTCTGGCCGCTTTGACGCTCGCCCTCATGCTCGTCGTGACCGGGGGCGGCATGGCGCAGTGGCTGACGAATCGCTCGCTGAAGCGCGCCCTTGTGGCGACCCACCTCGCCGAGGCCGACGCGCGACAAAAACTCCACGCCTCGCTGCTGGCCGAAGCGCGGCTGCAAAGCCGTTCGCGCCAGCCCGGCCAGCGCGACAAAACGCTGGAAATTCTCGCGCGCGCCGCGCAGATCGCGCCCACCGTCGAAGTGCGCAGCGAAACCGCGTCCGCCCTCACCCGCGCCGACCTCCGGCTCGTGCGGGAGCTGCCCGGAACTTTTCTGGATAATATCACCAACACGGATTTCTCCCCGGAGCTCGATGCCTATTTGCTCCCGTTGCGCGAGGGAGGATTCGCGCGCCAGAGCAGCACGGACGGGCAGGTGCTGGCAAAATATTCCGCGCCGGGCGGAGCGGTGCCGCGTTTTCTTCGTTTCAGCCGCGACGGCCGGATCATGAGCGCCATTTTGCCCGATTTGAAAACGGGCTTCTGGTGGACCGATCGCGACGCGCCGGCGTGGCTGGCCTTGCCGGAAAACGGTGGCGTCACGCCCACTGCGATGCACCCCAGTCGTCCGCTCGTCGCGTATCGGAGGGGCGACGCCGAACTGCGGGTGCACGATTTGCTCACGGGAAATGAGGAGACGCTCGCTCGCGACGGCGCGCGGATTTTCGCGCTGGCCTTCGATCCCGCGGGCGCGCGGCTGGCGGTGCTCCGCCGCGATGCCGTGGAGCTGCGCGATGCCGCGACCGCCGCCGTTATCTGGTCGCTGTCGGAAACTCCGCTGGGGATGGCGCCCGCCTGGTCGGACGATGGCTTCTGGTTTGCGACGGGCAGCGCTGCGCGCAACGACATCAGCATCCGTGAAGCCGGGAGCGGATTGATCGTCCAAACGCTCTCTGGGCATACCACCTATCCGGGAATCGTGAAGTTCCTGCCGGGTGGGAAGCAGGTCGTGTCCATCGCCTATGACCGCACGCTGCGCCTGTGGGACGTGGGCTCGGGGCGCGAGCTGTTGCAGGTGCCTTCGACCACGCGTGGCCTCACGCTCTCGCGCGATGGTCGGCGGCTCGCCTCGGCCGGCGAGACGGACCAACCCGCGTTGTTCGAGTGGGCCGAGCAGACCGTCTTTCGTGAACTCCTCGGCCCGGCGAATATCCGCGCGTCAGACATCGGATTCGATCTCTCCAGCGATGGCGCGTGGCTCGTAACCGGGGATCGGTATCCTTATGCGGGCTCCGGCAATCCACCCCGGGCCCTGGTCACGGTAGCGGTCTGGGATGGGCGCGGGCAAATCGCCTCGTTCGAACGCGAGATTGGCCAGACCGAGCGCGCGACGGTCTTCCTTGATCGACGCGCGCCCGCGATCACTTACAGCGCCACCGCCGGTGGCATCTGGCAGCGCCGGCTGCAACCGGGCGCGGACGGCCGGTTCGTGCTGGGCGACGAAACCCCAATCGGCGCGGCGAAGGCCCGTGTCCTGGTTCGCATCGAGCCGGAGGGAGACTGGATCGTCCGGCGTCTGCCGGAAAAATCGCTCGCGGTCTGGCCGGACGGCGATCCAGCCCGGGAAGCGGATCTCTTTTCCCAAGGGCCGGCTCCCAAGGGCATTTTCCACCTTGAGCGCCGCTGGGCGGTCAGCCGCGATGCCCCGGAGGGGCCGTTGCACCTCTGGTCAACCGATGCCCGCGCTGAAATCGGATCGATTGTCGCGCCGCGGGCCACCGGCGTCGCGTTTTCCCCCGGCGGCGATCGAGTGGTTGTGGCGGGCGACAAGACCTACCGGGCCTGGACCCTGCCCGATCTCCAGCCCGGGCTGGAATGGCCGCTGCGCAACGATGGCGATCCCCAGAAGGTGTTTTCGTTTTCCCCGTCCGGCCGCTGGTTCGTGGGCGAACTGGGCGGCAGCGCGGTGGAGCTTCGCGATGGACACAGCTTCGAACTGCTCGTGCGGTTCGAGCCTCCGCTCACCCTTGAGCTGGGAGGAGTGCGCTGGTCGCCTGATGAGTCGCGGATCTACCTGCGATCACGCGGTCCCCGGATTTTCTATTGGGATCTCACCGCGTTGCGCCGCGAGCTGAAGGCCCGAGGCCTCGATTGGTGAGATCGTCGCGGGTGGCCACGGAAGAAAGTTGAGGCATTTCGGCTTTTTCGGCTGTGGGCTGAAACTTTTGTCCGGCGATTCCTGAATAAGAGATAGCTGGCCGATCTGCCCCCGCGTGGATAAGCGGGGGATGGGGCTGGAGCCTTCGCCTCATCCAAAATTCGCCTCTACCATGAACCCTGTTCGCCTGAAGATAAATTTCATCATCGCCCTTGGCTCGCTGTTGTTCGGCCTGCTCACCGCGCCGGCGCGTGCGGACATCCTCTATGTGGCAAACCACAGCGGCACGATTACGAAGTTCAACCCCGGCGGCGTCGCCTCTGTCTTTGCCAACAGCGGCTTCAGCTCGTTCGGCCTAGCCTTTGACACCGCGAACAATCTCTATGTGACACACGAATTTTCCGACACAATCGACAAGATCACTCCAAGCGGCGTCCGCTCGGTCTTTTCGACCAACGGAGTGAGCAACGAATTCGGAGTGGCTTTCGATGGCGCGGGGAATCTCTACGTGCCAAACGCCGACAACGGCACGATTTCGAAATTTACCCCGGGCGGCGTCGGCTCGGTTTTTGCCACTGGATTTGTCAGACCACGCGGCCTGGCATTCGACAGCGCGGGCAATCTCTACGTGGCAGACTTCAACGGCACCATTAAGAAGTTTACCCCCGGTGGCGTGGGCTCGGTCTTTGCCAGCGGATTGAGCGGCCTGGAGTTTCTGGCCTTCGACAGAGCGGGGAATCTCTACGTGACCAATGCGGCCAACAACACGATCACGAAGTTCACCCCCGGCGGTGCCGGCTCGGTTTTTGCCAGCAGTGCCTTGAACTTGCCCCAAGGCGTGGCCTTCGACAGCGCGGGGAATCTTTACGTCGCAAACACCGGCGACAACACAATCGTGAAGTTCACCCCCGGTGGCATCGGCTCGGTCTTTGCCAGCGGATTGAGTAGCCCAATTGGCCTGGCCTTTACCGACAATGCCGGTGTGCCGCTCAAGCTGCCGCCGCCGTCGCCCGTCACTCTCACTGGGTTCAAAGGTGGCACTGTCGGTGGCGCCGATTTTTCCGGGCAGTCGTTCACCATCCCCGGATCGGGCGCTTTCACTAACATCTCGTTCAATTTCTTGTCCGGCGCCGACCTTCCCCGCGCGGCGGGCACCGGCTTTCTCTTGTCCACGGCGTATGCCGGCACGCCCACAGCCCTGAGCAACGCGACCCCCGGCTACCTTGGCTCGGCCGCGGCGACCGACGGGTTCTACAATTTCGGCAGCACCGTCACTCTGCTGGGTGGCACGCAATATTTTTTCTACTCCGACACCGTCGTCACGCATACCAGATCCGGCAGCGATGGCTATCCGGGCGGCAGTTATTATAATTCTTCCTCTGTCATCACCGGTTTTGCGAACCCTGCTGGGGATGCAAATTTCGGGGTGAGCGGAACTGCGGTGGTTTCACCTCCGCCCCCGCCCGGCACTCTCACGGGGTTCACCGCAGGCGTTGGCAGTGGCGCCAATTTTGTCGGACAGTCGTTCACCATCCCCGCACCGGGCTCCTTCACGAACATCTCGTTCAACTTCTTGATCGGCAGTGACACTCCCGTTGCGGCGGGCACCGCCTTTCTCTTGTCCACGGCCTATGCCGGCACGGCCGGTGCCCTGAGCAAGGCAACGCCCGGCTACCTTGGCTCGGCCACGGCGTTCGGCGGGTTCTATAACTTTGGCGACAGCGTTGCTCTGGTGGGTGGCAGACAATATTTCCTCTACTCCGATACCGTCTTTACCCATACCGGCTCCAGCAGTGATGGTTATTCTGGCGGCAGTTATTTTGGAGCTATTTTTGCCAGCGGTCTTTTCTCCAATTTTGTCACCCCTGCCACCATGGTGGATGCAAATTTCCGGGTGGCCGGCATTGCGGTGGGCGTGCCGCCACTGGCTCGTGCCGACATCCTCTACGTTTCAGCCCTCAGCAGTATTAACCCGATCGTGAAGGTGGCCGCCAACGGCGCGGTCACCGGTTTTGCCGGCGTTGGGTTTTCAATCATTGCGGGTGTCGCGTTTGACGGCGGGGGCAATCTCTACGCGGCGGACCACGGACTCGAAACGATTGTGAAAACAGACCGCGCCGGTGTTCGCTCGATCTTTGCCAGCGGCGTCGGCTCGGCCGACGGTCTGGCCTTTGATGCCGTGGGCAATCTCTACGTGTCCAACTTAACCTACGACACGATTACGAAGATCACCCCTGCCGGGGTTAAATCACTCTTCGCCGATAGCAGTAGCGGCGTGCACCGCCCCACTGGCCTGGCTTTTGACCGCGCGGGCAATCTCTACATCGCAAATTTTCAGCGCTCCACGATTGTGAAGGTCACTCCCGCCGGGGTCGGCTCGGTCTTTGCCACCGACGTGGGCTCGCCCCGTGGCCTGGCCTTTGACAGCGCGGGCAATCTCTACGTTGCCAACGCCGCCGGCAACGGCTCGATTGCGAAGATCACCCCCGCCGGCGTCACTTCGGTTTTTGTCGGCAGCGGCTTGGGGAATTACCCCTTCGGTGTGGCCTTCGACGGCGCGGGCGTTCTCCACGTGGCAAGCCTGCAAGACGGCGCGATCAGGAAGTTCTCCTCGACGGGCGCCGACCTGGGCGTCTTAGCCACGGTGGGCGGGGCGCAGTATATCGCCTTCACCGATAGTGCCGGCGTTCCTCTCCCGCTGCCGCCGGCAGGGGTGGTGCCGCCCCCTCCTCCTCTGCCACCCGCAGACCCCGGCCGGATCGTGAACATGTCGATCCGCTCCACCGCCGGCACCGGCGCGCAGACGCTCATCGTCGGTGCGGTGATCGGCGGCGCGGGCACCATCGGCCCGAAGCCGCTGCTTATCCGTGGCGTCGGCCCGGCCCTCACGGGTTTCGGCGTGCCCGGCGCGCTCGCCGATCCGGTTCTCAATGTGTTTGCCGGGACGAATGTCGTCACCTCGAACGACAATTGGAACGGCGACGCGCAGGTCATCTCTGTCGGCAATGCGGTCGGCGCGTTTCCACTCTTGCCCGTCACGAGCCGCGACGCCGCGCTCTACGCGCCTGCGCTCGCCGCGCGCGACTACACGATTCAGATCACCGGCGTCGGCGGCACCACCGGCATCGCGCTTGCGGAACTCTACGACGCATCGACCGGCGCGTTCTCCGCGACCACGCCGCAGCTCGTGAACGTCTCCGCGCGCGCCCAGGTCGGCACCGGCGCGGACATCCTCATCGCCGGCTTCAGTCTCGCCGGCACGACCTCGCGCACGCTCCTCATCCGCGCGGTCGGCCCGACGTTGTCCGGCTTTGGCGTGCCCGGCGTGCTCGCCGACCCACAGCTCGCGCTCTTCAGCGGCGACGCGCAGCTCCAGCAAAACAACGACTGGGGCGCCGCCGCCAATGTGGCGCAAATTACCGCCACGACCAACCAGCTCGGCACCTTCGCCCTCACCGCCGGTTCGAGAGATTCCGTGATCCTCACGACGCTCCCCCCCGGCAGCTACACCGCGCAGGTGAGCGGCGTCGGCAGCACGACCGGCGTCGCACTCGTGGAAATTTATTTGGTGCCGTAGGCGGAGGAGCCCGCCGATGGGTCACTGCCGTTGAATTCGGCGATGACTCACGCAATGGGCGCAAAGGTTTTCTACTCACATCCTTTGCGACCTCCGCGCCCTGTGCGTGAGGCAATGAGTGGCCGATTCTCTGAGGTCAGGCTGAAACATGCAACGGTCGCTGTCAGCGTGAGGACATAGTGCGTGTTGCATGTTTCAGCCAGGCCCCTTCGGGTTAACCTTCAATCGAAAATAGTCTCGCCTCGCGTCCGCCCGAGACGTCCTCGCGGCTATGACTACGCGAACAAGGTGGCGATCGGCTTCCCGCCATCGGTGATCGGCACGGGACGGTCCCCATCGTAGAGATTTTTCGAGTAGTCGATGCCCACGGCCGCGTGAATCGTGGCGAAGAAATCCGGCACGCTCACGGGGTCGCGCACGATTTTTTTCGAGAGCTCGTCGGTCTCACCATAGGCGCCACAATGGCGGAGACCTCCACCGGCGAGCACGCACGTGAACGCGCGTCCTTGATGCCCGCGACCACCGCCACTGTCGAACTCCGGCGGCCGGCCAAACTCACTCGTCACCACAATCAAAGTCCGGTCGAGCATCCGGCGCGCCTCCAAGTCGGTGATCAGCGCGGCCATCGCGATATCGAGATCGGCAATGAGGCCGTGCTGCTGCTTGATGCCGCCGTTGTGCACGTCCCAGCCATTGCCGTTGATGAAATTCAGGTTGTGCGAGACTTCGATGAAGCGCACTCCACGTTCCACCAGTCGCCGGGCGAGCAGGCAACGTTGGCCAAACTCGCCGCCGTAGCTCGCTCGCAGATCCGCCTTTTCTTCTTCGAGCCGGAAGGCGCGCGTAAATTCCGGGCTGCTCAGTTTGAGACTCTGGTCGATCGCGGCATCGTAATCCCCCTGGCGCGCGTCGGTTGCCGCCGGCGTCTGGCTACGCACGGCGGCAAGCAACGCTTCACGTCGGGACTGACGGTTCGCATCGATTCCCTCGGGGCGCGACAGCCCGGCCGGTCCCTGTCCGGTATCCGTCAGGTAGAGAAATCCCGCCCGCGCCCCGAGGAAGCCGGGGCCGCGGGTGACGTTGGGATAACCGATCAACACGTAAGGAGGCGCCCCGTCCAGCGCCGCGCGCCGCTCATGCGCGACTACGGAGCCGATCGACGGATAAACGACCGTGCCCGTCACGACGCGACCGGTGTGCATGCGGTTGGTCGCCGCGGCGTGTTCGTCGATCACATCGTGGTGCACGGTGCGGACCGCCGTGACGCGGTCCATCAAGGGCGCGAGACGCTTCAAGTGCTCGCACACACTCACTCCTGAAACCGCGGTCGAAATACCGTCGTAGTAGGAGCCGGCGATCTTCTTCCCGGGATCGCCGCGCCGCTTGGGATCGAACGTATCAATCTGTGACATCCCGCCGCCGAGCCAGATCGAGATCACATGATCGGCTTTGCCCTTCAGAATCGGAGCGGAGGCATTCGCCGCACCGTTGACGAGGCGAGGCAGCAAGACCGAGGCGGCGGCGGAACCCGCAGCAGTGGCGAGAAAATTTCGGCGATTCATGGGAGTTGGGTTTCGCTCAGCGGAGCCAAACAAATTCACGGGTGTTTACGAGCGTCCACACGACATCTTCAAACGCCTCGCGCCAGGCTGGGCGCAGGCGCGGATCAGGCGGCGGACCCGCGCGCGCTCGCTTCTCCAATTCCATCATCACGGTGGTGGAATCGGGCATGAGGTGATTCGACCACGACACCGCCGGCAACGGGGGCAACGCCGGCGGCGTCATCACTTCCGCTGCAGGCACCTGCCGCGTCGCAAACCCCGGACGGAGCGTGCCCACGAACGACGAGCGCTCAGCCGCGGTCGGCCAGCGTCCGAGCACGCGTAAAGCCACGTCGTCCACAAGCTCCTCGGGGCTGTTCGCCACGACAGCGAGATTCGCCAACGCACTTCCATGCGCCGCCCGCGTCACCCACACGGATACGATGCTGTTGGCGAGCACGCCGGGCTGAAGTACGTTGGAGCGGACGCAATAAAAAGGGGTCAAACCGAGAATCGAGACTAAAGCATGTCCGAAGCGACGTTTCACGAGTGAAATCTCTACGCAAGTGCGTGTATTGGGGAACCCGATGCTGAATCTCATTCCTGGGCTCGGCTTCCGGTTTACCGCTCGATTCACATGTGTACGTCTCGATTCTCGATTTGACCCCTTTTGGCGCTCCTTCTCTCAATCGAATTCATGGGCAATGACGCCGTCGCGCGACGCCTCCTCAAATCCGCGAGATAGATTTCGACCCGGATTGCCGTTTGACACTCGTGTCAGTCAATGTTGACTGTCGCGCGTGAAAACCAATGTCCGCGCGTTTCAGCGCGAGTTTCCGCGCATGCGTCGACTGGCGGCGGCCGGCAAGGTTATCGTGGTGGAGGCGGATGGGCAGACGTTTGAATTTCGCGCCCGTCGTCAGAGCGCCGGCGCCCTCGGCTGCATGGCGGGGCGTGCCAAGTTGGCTGGGTTGCGCGACGGTCCGGCGATCCCTTTGGAGGAATGGGTCGACTTGGCGCGGTGAACTACCTGCTCGATACTCACGCGGTGCTTTGGGTCGTGGAGTCATCTCCGCGGCTTTCGCCAAAAGTCCGTGCGCTCGCCAAGGCGCACGCTGCCGACGCCTTCGCGGTGGCGGCGATCAGCCTGGTGGAAATCGCCCGCAAAGCGCACGCCGGAGAAATCGAGTTGGCTCCCGACCCGGCTCGCTGGCTCGACGATTTGTCCCATCGGTTTCAGATTCTCCCGCTCACGCCCGCGATTGCGTGGCGATCGGTCGGCCTTGAGCGGGAGCTCCGAGATTCGGCCGATCGGATGATCTGCGCCACCGCATTGGAGCACAAACTGACGCTCTTGACTCAGGACAAGGAAATCGCCCGATGGAGCGGCGTGCCGGTGCTTTGGTAGCTGCCCGGTTGGGGCCTCGACGCCTTTGCGGCACGGCGGAGGACGGCGATGTTTCCTGCTGACTGCGAGACGGCAGGTGCCGGGCACGCCCGAACGCCGGCTTGATTCGCGCGGAAATTCCGTCACGAAAGCCCCACCCCTCGTTCGCATGCCACCCCACGCCGATGCCGATTGGTTCGCCGAGCACGCTCAGCCGCACGAAGCCATGTTGCGCGCGTGGCTCGCCAATCGCTTCGGGTTCGCAACTCTCGATCGACGATTTTGTGCGGGAGGCCTACATGCGGGTCTGACGCGCGCACCCGGCGCGCGAGCTCCACTCGCCCAAAGCGTTTCTCTTCACGACAGCCCGCAACCTCGCGCTCGATTCTTTGCGCCGGCATCGTGTTTCTCGCACGGACGCCTTAGTGGAAAACGAGGCGTTTGCCGTCTTGGAAGAGGGCAGGGGCACACCCGAGCCCATCGCCCACAACCGGAGACTCGAACTCTTGACCGAAGCCGTCCAATCGCTGCCCGCACGTTTTTAAAGTCCCCAGCCGACCCCTTCAAAGGCAAGGGTCTATCCGGTTGGGATCCATCCATGAGAAAAAAACTCAAAATAATGCTCCAGTTACTTTTCCCGAAATACTTTTCGAGGTCGTTCGCGAAGTACCTGCGAGACCCAAGATATCGGACTATTCGCAAGGATTTAGTAGTGATTCCCGTGCAAGACGGCGTTGTCTTTCATGTCTTCTGGAAAGACATCAAGAACGTCGGAAAAGGACCGGCTCTCTCCTTGATCGTCGGAGAGGTCGAAGTGCTGCGACTCGACTGCTTCGGTCCTGGAGACGGTCACCTCCATGCCGACTTTGTTGCTGCAGGCATGAATGCGGAGGAACGGCTTTTTTTTCCCGAAGATACCATTCCGGCGCAAATAGAAAGGGCTCTCTTTGAACTCTCAAAAAATTGGGCCTACTACACCACGCGCAGCCTCCATCCTCATGTACAGAAAACCTGGCTCGATCCAAACGCATTGCGGAAGGCCCTTAAAGAAGCGCGGGGTCTCATGGTTGAATTTTCGGGAGCGGGGTTTTCGGCGGGGTGAACGATCTTCTCGGCGTCGCGGTCCCCTTCTCAAGGCGCGTTGCCTCGATCTGGATACAGCGGATGGGGAGGTTTACCGTTTCGTTCTCGTTCGCCGCCAGAGATTCCCTTTGCGTGCCTTCGATGCCGTTGCGCCGACGCTGTTCTTTTTCGAACGTCTCGGTCTGCATTTCCTGCCGCCGGGATTGCAATAAATCGCGATGCTCGCCGACGGTCAGGGTGCGATGCGACTGCAAGGACGCGACGCACGCAGCGCGCTGGGGGCAGGCTCCGCAGAGCGTGCGGTTCCATTCGAAACGAAAGCTGACTTGCCCGTGCTGGCCTCCTCCAGACGGATGCACTGGGTGCTGCGTTGCCCTGCCGGGCAAACGGCGGAGCGAGCGGCGATAGTCACGTCGAACGCTTCGACGACGAACGTCTTTCCGCGATCTGGAGAGGCCGACGCGGGTCCATGCACGGTACGTTGCTCGTCGCGGGCTTGCTGCGGAATCGGCCCGCTCACGTAGGCACTGTCCACATACAAAGTGCTGGGTGCGACCAAGGCCGACTGGGCCTGTTCCGCCAACACCTCGGTCATGCCGGCGTTGTCGCTGGCGATTGCGTTTTGCGTGACGATGGCGGCGATGAAGTTCGCCGTGGGCTCGCGCGGCTGACAGTTTTCGTCTTGGACAGTCTCGGCAACCCTGGCCTGCGAGCGTGACTTCGGCAATGGGATGGGCCGGCATCGTCTTGTCGGGCTCGCAAGCCGCGAGCAACTGGACACACTGACCACGGACTATATCGAGGCCAACACGACGCCGCTCAATCCGGCTATTCTCCAGCTGACCAATCCGCTCAACCAGATCAGCCGGCGCACCTTTCTCGATTTCGCCGGCGGATACCGCAACTACAAGGACGACTGTGGAACGATCGCACGGTTTATACGCTCAACGATACGGTCAACGGACTGACGGGCAAGGTGACGCCCGGCTTTGTCAAAACCGCCATCCAGCCCACCAAGGCCGTGGTCAGCAGTTGCCTGGTCGGCGGAAAGAGCTATTTCCTGAAGCAACGGCTCGCGGTCACCTATGGGTTCCGCCGGGACAAGGTGGAGTGGAACTCTTTTGTCGAGACTCCCGAGCCAGTAACCAATGTCGCGGCAATGTCCAGGATATCAACCTGATCTGGACCGCCATCGAGGGTGCCAACGGCCCCCGTGCCCTCGATCAGATCGGCACGCAGGACACCCGCGACGAAGCGGCCCAAGAGTGGGAGTTCGAACTCGTCGGCAACCTCACGAAGACCTGGTCGGTTCGGGCCAGCTACGCGACGCCGAAGACCGTGCAAATCGGCGCCCCCCCCTCCAACGATTTTTCACCGGGGGGCTTTTTTTTGGGGGCGAGTGGCGACATTCCTTGGGAGGGGACTGATGAGACGCCGCATTTCGCGTTTCGGGTTATCCAATGAGGAAATAATTCTCCCGATCGATATTTTCCCAAATTCGTCTCGACAGTCAGCTCCGCCCCGCAGATGCACTCACCTCGTATCGCCCCATGCCCCCGTCCGAACAAGCCCGTTGGTTTGCCGAGGAAGTCCAGCCCCACGAACCCGCCTTGCGAGCCTACCTCCAGGCCCGCTTTCCTTCGTTGCGCGACTTCGACGACATCGTGCAGGAGAGCTACACGCGCCTCCTTCGGGCCCAAGCCGGCGGCGGCGTGCGCTACACGAAAGCGTTTCTCTTCACCACCGCGCGCAACGCCACGCTCGACCTCTTCCGCCGCGCCCGCACCGCCCCGCTGCACACCGTGGCCGAGGGCGCCGAGCTCACCCTCCTCGACGACCGCCCCGGTCCCATCGAACAGGGCGAGCAGGCCTACCGCCTCGAAGTCCTCGCAGAGGCCGTGCGCGCCCTGCCCGATCGCTGTCGCCAGGTCATCATGCTCCGCTACCTCGACGGCCTCGCCTACAAAGAGATCGCCGCCCAACTCGATATCTCCCCCGAGACCGTAAAAGTTCACATGGCAAAAGGCATGCGCCGCTGTGCCGAATTTTTCACCGAACGCGGCCTCCTCTCCGCCAGCCCCTCCGTCGCCAAGGAGTGCTCCACATGAACCCGCCGTCCGACGAGCTCGACCGCATCGAGCAGACCGCCGCCGAATGGCTCACCGAACGCGCAGAGGGCCTCTCCTCCGCCCGCAACCGCGAGTTTGCCCGCTGGCGCCGCGCCGATCCGCGCCACGCCGCCGCCGTCGCGCACCTCGAACAGACCTGCGCCTTCCTCGAGGAAATGCCCGTCGTGCGCGCCAAGCTCCAACCAGTCGTCGCCTTCCCCGCCGGCGCCCCCGCCGTCCTGCCTCCGCCCGCCCCGCCCGCCAACACCCCGTGGCTGCGCCGCGCCGTGGGCCTCGCCGCCATCTTCACGCTCACGACCCTCGGCTGGTGGCAATGGTCGCGCACCCACCCTGCCACTCTGCTCTTCGCCACATCGGCCGGCGGCTACGAACGCGTCGTGCTCGCCGACGGCTCCGTCGTCGAACTCAACGCCAGCACCGAGGTGCGCGTGCAGCTCGCACCGGGCGAACGCCACATCGCCCTCGCCGCCGGCGAAGCGCATTTCACCGTGGCCCACGATAAGACCCGACCGTTCATCGTAACCGCGGGTAACGTCGCCGTGCGCGCCGTCGGCACCGCCTTCAACGTCCGCCGTGCCGCCTCCGCCGTCGAGGTGCTGGTCACCGAGGGCCGAGTCGCCGTCATGCGTCCGACAACCAGCGTCACTTCGACGGGGGCCCCATCGCCCCTCGCTCCTGGCCCTTCGCCCGCGTCCGAGCTTGGCGCCAACGAACGCCTCCTCGTCCCCGATATCCCCGCGTCGCCCGCCTCCGCGGCGCAGCCCGGCACCGCTCCACCCGTCGTCGAAAAAATCTCGCCCGACCTCCTCCGCGCCGCCCTCGCCTGGCAGGAGCGCAAGCTCGTCTTCGCCGACACGCCGCTCCGGGAAGTCGTCGCGCAGTTCAACCGCCGCAACCGCCTCCAGCTCATTCTCGCCGACCCCTCGCTCGCCGAGCGTCCCGTCGGCGGCACCTTCGCCGCCGACAACGCCGAAGGTTTTGTGCGCCTCCTCGAAGGCGGCGACGCCATCCGCATCGAGCGCCGCGGCGAATTCGAGATCGTGCTCCGCGCCGCGCGCTGAGGCCCGCCCGCCGGCCCCGCGCAAAAAAAAATGGCCGAGCGCATAACCCGTTTCGCCCTGCGCTGCGTCATAGGGGCACTCCATCTGCTCCTGTTGATCAAACCCCTCGTCCCCTCCGCAGCGGCTACGGCCGTCCTCGCCTGCTCCGTGATCGGAGGCGCCTCCGCCGTCGCGGCGGAAAATCCGCGCCGGAGCTACGACATCGCCCGCGGCGACGCCGCCGTGACATTGAAACTCTTCGCAGACGCCTCGGGCCGGCAGGTGGTTTATCTCGTGGACACCGTGCGCGGTGTCGTGACCAACCCGGTGAAGGGCACCTTCATCGCGCGCGAAGTTCTCGACCGCCTGCTCCGCGACACGGCGTTGACGGTGGTCGAAGACGACAAAAGCGGCGCGTTGCTCGTCCAGCGACCGCCGACCCCGAAGGCGGCGGCCGCCGCCGGTTACGATTCTCCGTCAGACCCCAATAAAAACACCCCGGCCCGACCCATGAAAAAATCCCTGCCCGCCCGGTTCTACCTGTCCGTCGCCCTGCTCATGCCGACGGCGGCTTTCAGCCAAACGCCTGCCAAGACCACGGGTCCGGGCGCCGTATCCGAAGATGCGGTCCTGCTCTCGCCTTTTGTCATCAGCACCGCGAAGGACGAAGGCTTCGTCGCCTCGACGTCCCTCGCCGGCGGCAGGATGGCCGGCTATCTCAAGGACACGCCCGGTGCCTACTCCGTGCTGACGCGCGACTTCATCGACGCCCTCGGGCTTGTTGATCTGAACGCGGCCTCCGAATGGTTGACCAACTCCAACACGACCTACGACGACGGCCGCAACGACATCTTCGGCAGTATCAATCGCACGACTTTCCGGGGCATCGGCGCCACATCGCCGCAGCGGGATTTCTTCCCCGTCGACCAGCCGATGGACAGTTACAACCTCGATCGCTACGATGCCGCCCGCGGACCGAACGCCGTGCTTTTCGGCCAGGGCAGTCTCGGCGGCACGGCCAACGTCGTGACCAAGCAGGCGAAGCTCATGCGGGACTTCCAGGAAGTCGCCATCCTCTTCGGGTCGGACGATTACTACCGGGGCACGGTCGACGTGAACAAGTCCATCGGGGACAAGACCGCTCTCCGTCTCAACCTGCTCAAGCAGGACCGCGGCGGTTGGCAGCGCGAGCAGATGGATGATCGCACAGGTCTCCACATTGGTGGAACCTACGAAGTGTTCCGCAACCTCACGGTTCGCGGCGAAGGGGAGTGGAGCAAGATCCAGCGCAACAACCCCCTCGATTCCTATATGGACCGGCTATCCGGTTGGGATGGGACGACGGTCTTCACCGCTCCGGCCGCCACAGCCCCGGCCAACGCCAACGCTTTGGGAGTCCAGATCACCGGAAACAATACCACGAGTCCCGTTTTCCTCCTCACGAACAACGGACAGTTCTACAATGCCGGCGGCATGTTTCGCACCGTGGGAGGACAGAACAGCGCGCTTACGCCGATCGGTGGCACCGTCGTGAGGGGCGCCGCCGCGGCCAACTATATTTCCCAACCGGTTCGCGAGATCATCAACGGCTTTCCCGACCAGTTTAAAAATGCCATTGCCGGTTCCGATTTCCGGGTGCCCCAGCGCGACTTCAGCATCGCCCCGCGCGGCCCGACATGGACGAACGATTTCCGTTACTACGCAGGTTTCGCCAACCTTCAGATCGGTGACAACCTGTTCATCGAGGCGGCGGGAAACGTGATGACAAATCAGCGAACGCTCGAATACATCACCGTCCGCAACCTCGAGTTCGCCTTCGTCGACATCAACCAGTTCCTTCCGAACGGCCAGGCCAACCCGGGATTTCTAAAAACCTACGGTGAGGCGCCGCTCTACCGCCGGTTTCAACGCAACGAGACCTATAATGTGCGCACCGCCGCCGCCTACAAGATTCCCTACAAGCGCTTTGGCGACTATACCCTGAACTTCCTCGGGGGCATCCGCTGGGATGAGTTCAACGGCTGGTCCCGGCAGAACGTCGTCAAACGCAATGCCGACCCGCGCCTCTGGGCCTCGGCCGACGTCATTCAAAATCGCTACTACTGGAACACGCCGGATCGCACGCTCGTTAACAATCCGCCCGCAACCATCAACTATGACGGCGTCAACTATAACACGATGCAGATCATGGAGCCGTTTACCGGCGGCGCGGTCGCAAAAAACCCGACCGAACTGCGCTACGCCCAGGCGGCCGTCAGCGGCAAGCTCTTCAAAGGCCGTTTGAACCTCCTCGGGGCGTTTCGCCGGGACAAGGTCAACAACGAGAGCAACTCGGGAGCACCCATCCGAAACTATCCGGGCGACTGGAACGGCAACACCGTCTTTTTCAGGCCCAGGGCACCGGCGGACTTTACGACGCTGAGTTTCATTCCGAAGGACGCCTTGGGCAACCCGACCGGCCCGGCCACGTCGGCACAGACACGCCCGACCACCACGGTAAACGGCATCCCGCTTGCGCAGCCACAGTATGCCAGAGACCGCTTCCAAGACGATTACTCCGCCCCTACGCTGGAGAAAGCCATCAACACCTACAGCATGGGCGCGGTCTATCATCTCACTTCATGGATGAGCGCGACGGCGAACTACGCCACCACCTTCAGCCCCAACTCGGCGCTGGACATCCGCAATACGCTCCTCCTGCCCACGGACGCGAAGGGTTACGATGCGGGACTGCGTTTTTACCTGCTTGATAGCAAAGTTGTCCTCAGCGCGAATTACTACAAGGGAACCGAGCTCGGCCAGTCGGTCAACGTGGGCACGGGCGCGGGACTGCCTTTTGCCCCTCCCGGGGTGCTGAACAACATCATTACCGCGAATATAATCGGCGACTCCACCGCGAGCGGCACGAACAGACGCGGCGTCGAGCAGGTCCCCGGAAATTTTAACGACACACGCGACCGGAAAAACAAGGGCGTGGAGTTGGAGCTGACGGCGAATCCCACCAAGGCCATCCGCCTCTCCGCCAACATTGCCTTCCCGCAGGCCACCCAGACCAACGCCTTTGCGAAGACCCGGGCCTACATCGACAGAAATGAACCCGTGTTCCGCCAGATCCTCGCGGACGCCGGTGTTAATATAGATTCGGGTAACGTGGCGTCGCCCGACTTGAATGTGCCGGCGGAAACCCGTTCACCGGACGCGAATTCGGCGTCGAATTCGTGGAATCAATTGCAAACGTTGAAATCGTCGATGGCCAGTATCGAGACGAAGGTCCCCCGGCTCACGAGTTATACGGCCAATATTTTCCTGGATTACACCTTTCGCGAAGGCTGGCTGAAGGGCTTGAAGGTTGGCGGTGGCGCCAATCTTCGCGGCAAAGAAGTCATCGGTAATCTCGGGGCCAACACCGTGGTCGACCCCGCCGATTCCACGAGGTCTATCGACAATCCGAAAGTCGGCGTGACGGACTATGTCTACCGCGATCCCTACCACGTGTTCACGGCGACGCTCGGTTACACTTGGAAAGCCTATAATAAATATAGCACCACGCTGCAGTTCCGCGTCGACAACCTCCTCGATGAAGATGCGCCGCTCTACTATTCGACCGTGCAACGCCCGATCAACGGCGATCTCGGCAATACCTCGCGAGTGGCGACCCCCAGCCAATACACATATACGAATCCCCGGGCCTACTCGCTGTCTCTTTCCGTAAAATTCTAAACAACGCCGAATGGAGTTTTCGGGCCGTGTTGGCCTTGGTCCGGACCGATGGCAGGCCTGTTCCGAATGGAAAACGACGCCCGGTCGAGGATGACACAGGCAATTCCTGCGCGACCGACGACGGCAAAACATCGTCGGCTTCTTTAGAGAAGAAACATCCCGAAAGCGCGGCTTTCACTTCGCCCCGAGCAGCAAGGACCTCGCGGCGATCATCGGGCGCAGCCGGTTCCCATGTGTTGGAACTTTACCGGCGCCATATCGGAGTTTCGGCCGAGCGGCACCCGGTCGACCGCCAACCCCGGGAAGTTAGTGAATTGCTCTTGAGCACCGCGCTGCCGATCTCGGAAATCGGGTGCCCGCGCTGCTCACCGAAGGGCTCTTGCGCCACGCGCGGATGATTTATGCCCTGCCGCCGGGCTATTATCCGCCGGAAGCGATCTTCCTCTACCTCGCGCCGTTGGCGCCGGTGCGCTGCCGCTCGCTGGAGCAGACCAGCGCCTTGGCGGGCGAAGTGCGCGAAACGCTCGCCCGCTCCGACGATGCCCGCGCGCTGTTGCGCGACTTTTTCTAACCCCGGCCAACCTCCGGCCCGATTACACGGTCCACACCCTCACCGTGGAACTCCGCCGTTTCGGGCAGTCCGCTTCAAGACGCCGCCGTGCTCCAGTTATGCGAAACCCTCACCGCCACAGAAACCTGCTGCCCGACCACCGACCTCCGCCTCGTTTATAGCCAAGTGGGTTCAGCCTGATTCCAGCCGGGGTCCAGGAGGTCTCAGCCTCGCACATCGTCCGCCGTCCCCGAAAGGCAGTCATGCACATGAACACAGCCGGGGAAAAATATCTTTCATCCGCTCGGCAAGGACCGGCGCCAGATTTTCGCCGTAGAATATCATAGACGGTGATTCGCAGCCCTCGAATGCACGGTTTCCCGCTGCGCTTGCCCGGTTCGATGGTGATAATCTTCCGGTAATCCGTAGTCGAAAGGTTGTCCGACGATTTTAAGCTCGATACCTGGGTCGGCTATCAACGCCCGATCTTCAACCGGAAGATCACTTGGAAACTCCAACTCAATGTCCGCAATCTCCTCGACGATAAAGCACTCATTCCCGCCCGGGCGCAGCCCGACGGATCGATCGCCGCCTACTACATTCCGACGCCTATCACCTGGAACCTGCGTTCGACCTTCGAGTTTTGACGCTGCGGGCCATGCCGAGGGCGCCCACCGCGCCGGGCGAGTGGCCACTGGGGCGAAATCCCGAGAAGCGAAGCTCGGTCGGATGAGCGAAAACGGAAGAAGCTTAAGCCGCGCGCGCCGCGCCGCTAATCGTCCGCGCCATGGATTTGCCCCAATCCGAAACTCCCCGCCTAGACGCGGTAAACCAATCGAAGTGGTTTTCCGAGGAAGTCTTCCCTCACGAGCAGGCGCTGCGCGGCTACCTGCGCAGCCATTTTCCCTCGGTGGAAACGGACGACGTGGTGCAAGCTTCGTATCTGAAGCTCATCCGGTCCGGCACTTTCGGTAAAATCGTCTCGACCAAGGCGTATCTCTTCTCAATCGCGCGCAACACCGCGCTAACGCTCTTTCATCGGCATCGGATCTATTCGGAGACGCCGGTCAATGAATTACCGGCGTGGCGCGTCTTGGACGGCGGCCTGAATGGCGCTCAGGCCCTCGCGGGGCGGGAGCGATTTGAGCTCATGGCTGCGGCGATCGAGCAACTGCCCGATCGTTGCGGTGAGGTGATGAGCCTTGCGGTGCTACGTGGTCAGGCCAACGCCGAGATCGCCCAAGCACTCGGTCTTTCCGAGAATACTGTGCGCGTTCACCTGGCACGCGGGATCAAGAAATGCGCGGATTATTTGCGCGAACGGGGGGCGCGTCCATGAAGCGCGAGGGACCGCTCTCCAAGGCCCCGGAAGCTACCGCCGCCTCGCTGGATCGAATCGAAAAACACGCCGCCGACTGGGTGGCGCGTCGCAACGGCGGCCTTACTCCCGAAGAACAGGCCACGTTTACCGCGTGGATCGCCCAGGATGCCCGGCACGCGTCCGCGCTTGCGGCAATGGAGGCCGCTTGCGATGAGTTCGGCGCTCTCCAGCGATCCGGCGAGGCTGAGCGCATGTGGGTGGAATTGGCCGCACGCCGCCACCAACGCGTCCGTCGTCGTCGCACCACCTGGTCGGGCCTCGGCATGGCAGCGGCACTCGCGGTGTTCTCCACGACTTATTTTCGCGCGCCGGAGTCTGTGGCGGTCGAGCCTGCGGCCGTCGCGGCGCGGCCGACCATCCGCACGCTCGCCGATGGCTCGAAGGTGGCGCTGCGACCCGGCGCGGCGATCGACGTGGATTTCAGCGCCGGTTTCCGCCGCGTGCATCTCGTCCGCGGTGAGGCGCTTTTCTCCGTCACCACTGATGCCGCCCGTCCCTTCGTCGTGCAGTCGGGTAACGTCGAGGTGCGCGCCGTGGGCACGGAGTTTTCCGTGGGACAAGCGGCCGATACGGTCACCGTATTCGTGACCGAGGGCCGGATCGCGGTGGCGCAGACGGAGGAGGCGGCCGCTCTTTCCAGCCGGCCCGCCGCTGCGCCGATTTTTGCGGTGGCCGGCGAACGCGTGGTGGTGCCCGCCGCCGCCGTTTTGGGTGCCTCGCCGACGGTGACCGGTGTGACGACCGTCGAAATCGCGCAGGCCCTCGCGTGGCGGGGTGAGCGCTTGGAATTTTCCGGTATGCCCTTGGCCGAGGCCGTGCGGTTGATCGACCGGGGGGAGCGCGTGCAGGTGGTGCTGGCCGATTCGGAACTCGGGAGGCGCACCATCACCGGCGTGCTTTGGGCCGACGATTGCGAAGGATTCGTTCGGCTGCTGGAAAGCGGGTTTAATCTCACGGCAGAGCGGGACGGGGACGTCGTTCGCCTTCGGACTCAGCGCTAGCGCGCCACTCGTCGGGCTGTCCCCGCGCCCCGGGTTTCCGATTTTTTTAAAAATCGCATTCACCGGGTAATCGGTTTCGGCGGTTGGATAGTCTGCTTGTTGGCGGTGGATCGGATGGTTCCGAACCCACAACGCCAGAACGCACCTCCCGACACCATGCAACCGCACCGTCTGACCTATCGGCACACGCGCTTTTGGCGCGGTCTCTTCTTCGGCACGCTCACATCGCTGCTCTGCTGTCTGGCCCAAGCGCAGGGGACGGACCGCCGGAATTATGATATTCCCGGCGATGCCGCCGCGCGCACGTTGAAACTTTTCTCCGAGCAATCGGGCCGCACGTTCATCGCCGACGGCGATCTCTTGAGCGGCGTGAAGACCAATCCCGTCAAGGGCGCACTGTCGCCGCAAGAGGCCGTGAATCTGATGCTGGCCGGCACTAATCTTACGGCAACCGCCGACAGCCGAACCGGAGCCTTCGTCATCAAGCGAGCGCCGGTCCCAAAAGCCGAGGCGGCGCGCGCTGAAACCGCTCAGCCGGTGCGCGCCGCCGACGCCACCCCAGATGCCGCGGAGGACGCGGAGGGTATCCGCACGCTCTCTCCCTTCGAGGTGCGCGCCGATCAGGAGTCCGGCTACCGCGCGTCCAACTCCGTGACAGCGTCGCGTTTCGCCCTCTCGATCATGGACACGCCCATGTCGATCGCCGTGGTCACCGAGGAGTTCCTCCGCGACATCGGTGCGCGCGACGCGCTCGATTCGCTGTCCTACGTCTCCGGTATCACCCAGGGCAACTCGCCGGTCCGGCTCGAGGGTTCCAACTCGTTCAACATCCGCGGCGTGCAAACCGGTTTCATGCTCCGCAACGGCGTCACGAGCTACGGCATCAACGACGGCTACAACATTGAGCGCTGGGAAGTGCTCAAGGGGATCGTCGGTATGATGTATGGCGACCGCAACCTCGGCGGCGTCGTCAACTCCGTCTCGGCGCAGCCGAAAGCAAAACCCGCCGCGGAGGTTTACGCGCGGTTCGACGATGAAGATTCCTGGCGGGTGACCGGGCGTGTCACGGGCCCGCTCAACAAAGACCGCACCCTCCTCTTCATGGTGAACGCCATGAAGAAGGACGAAGGCACGTTCATGAAAGACGAGCGACTGGCCGCCGAAGGCGTCACCGCGAGCGTGATCTACAAGCCCTTCGACCGCACGAAACTCTTCGCCGAATACGAATACTACAACCAGCACAACACGCTTGCGACCAAGCTGCCGCCCTATCAGGCCGCCGGCGGCCCGCGCGCCAACAACGACACCAACTGGTGGGAGCGCGTGGGCTTTGCCCCCGTGCCGTTGGATTTCAACTACGGCGGCACCGAGGCCTACCTTAACGAGATCAACCGCGTCATCAACCTGAGCCTCGATCAAAAAGTGTTCGGCTGGCTCGATTACCGCTCGAATTTCATCTACTCGAAGCGCGCACAAGAACGCCTGAACCGCGATGCCGGTGCGACGTTCACGACCGTGGCTCCGGGCAGGGCGCGCACCTACTTCGACTACGCGACCGGCCAGGTGAAAACCGAGACGGCCGCCGATGCGCCCTACATCATCAACGGGATGAATTCCAACCTCCGCGAAAATAGGAACTGGAACACGCTTTGGCGAAACGACCTCCTGGCGAATTACCATTTCCTCCGCGGTAAACACCGCACGATGGTCGGCTTCGAATATCAGGAGCGCTCCGGCGATTTCAAAAACTTCGACAGCCGCGGCACCGTTTCGCTCGACGGCCGCTACGCCTACACCGCGCAGCTCAGGGCCTTTGCCGGCACCAACCCGCGGCCCAACACTGACATTCGGACCTTCAATCCCGGTCTGCCGCTCCCGTCCAGAAACGAATTCTACGCCTCTGCGGCCATCGATCCCACCGACCAATTTGGATCCTTCTTTGGCAGCACAAATGAGACCCATGCTTACTACGTCGTGCACTACTCGCAGTTCTTCAACGAGCGCTTCACGATCTTTGCCGGGCTCCGCAAAGACAAGGATCGCAACAAAGCCAATTTCAACCGCCGCGACAGTGTCATCCCCCGGACCAACGGCCAGCCGCGCAACAGCCCCAACGGAGAAAAAATTTTCGGCAGCCCCACGGAGTGGCGCCAGCGGAACAGTCCCCAGGTCGGCATCGCCTATCGCATCCTGAAAGATTTGTCCGCTTACGCCTCCTACTCCGATGTGCTCGTGGCCTACAACGACGCCGGCAGCGCGTCCTTTCTGGAGCGACTCGTCCGGGACAGCAGCGGCGTCTGGACGGTCGGCCCCGACACCGTCGCGCAACCGCCCCAGACCGGCTCAAACAAGGAGATTGGTTTCAAGAGCGAGTTTTTCGGCGGACGCCTGTCCGGCACTCTGGCGTTTTTCCAGACGGAATTGATCAACAAGCCATTCACCGTGGGCCGCGACGATCCCTCGAACATCACGCTAGCGCCGGGCGCGCCCGTCGGCTCGTTGGCGCCGCTCTCCTACGCCACGCTCGGCGGGTTGGAACGCTACCGCGGTGTGGAGTTGGATTTCGTTTACAACGTGAACAAGGAGCTGCGCTTCCTCGGTTCCTATGCCTACACCGAGGCCGGCATCGTCAAAGACAGTGCCACGCGCACCGATGCCACCAGCCCGACCGGCGCGACCCCTCCCGCGACGGTGAAGCGCAGCGAGGGCCAGCAAGCCGCGTTGGTGCCGAAACACCAATGGCGGCTCTGGTCCAATTATAAGTTCCCTGCCAGCGACGGCATCTTTAAGACTGCCAGCATCGGGCTCGGCGTGCGCTACTACGGCCCCGCCATTCCCGGCACCGATAACTACAAGAACGCCGTCGTCCTCGACACGACCGTGGTTGACCTTTCGCTTTCGCGCAAAATCCGGGTCTTTAGCCGCGAGATCAACACCACGGTCCGAGTGCAAAATCTGCTCGACGAACGCTACTATGGCACGCGCCAGATTTATGGCGACCCTCGATCTTACGTGCTGGAACTGCGGCACTATTTTTGAGGTCGCGATCTGGAGCCGTGAAATCCGTTGCACGTTGCGCGATAGGCATCGTCTGCCTGATGCCGATCTCCCTGCAGGCGCAGCGCCCCAACTATGCGGAGGCGCTGCAGCACGCGCTCTACTTCTACGAGGCGCAGACCTCCGGCGCCCTGCCACTCGACGCGCGCGTCGAGTGGCGGGGCGATTCCGCGTTGCGCGATGGACAAGACGTGCGCCGCGACCTCACCGGCGGCTGGTATGATGCGGGCGACGGCGTGGTGTGGACGAGCCATGACGCTTTTGGCGCGACACTGCTCGCGTGGGGTCTCGTCAACTACCGCGACGTCTTCGCCGCGCAGAGTCAGGCTGAGCGCGCCCTGGATCGGCTGCGCGAAATCTGTTTCTACCTGCACAAGGTCGTCGATCCCGCGAGCCCGACCGGCTTCCGCATCTACGTCGGCAAAGGCTCCACCCTCCACGCCCCGCCCGACGATCCCGCCGTGCAAAACGACCGCACCGCCGCGCTGCCGCACGAGGTGATGGACACGCCCGTCGCCGGGGTGCCCCAGATGATCCGCCCGAGCTACTGGGTGGACGAGAGCACCGGCGGCGCGGATGTGGCCGGGTCCGTCGCCGCGGCACTTGCCGCCGCCTCCGTCGCGTTTCGGCAAGCGGGCGATGCCGCCGCTGCCGACGAACATCTTGCGCTGGCGCGCACGGTGTTTGCCTGGGGCGATCGCAATCGCAATACCGGCACCGCCACCCGCCGCATCACCGAAGGGCGGGTCGTCACGCTCGCCAGCTATCCGGCGCGGACCGCGAATGCGACCCCGCGCCTGTTGTTTGCCGCCGCGTGGCTGCATCGCGCCGAACTGGCCGCCCGCACTCCCGGCTGCGCCGCAGCGTGGGTGGACCGCGCGGAGGCGATCTTCGCGGAACCCGGCCATGCCGCCAGCCGCGGGCGCCCGTGGGTGAATTTCGCCGTGGGCAGCGAGCACAATGGCGCCTGCGCCTTGCTCGCCGCCGACACCGGACGCGCGCAGTTTGTGGCCGAGGCCAATGCCTACGCGGACTTCTGGCTCTACCGCCGGCGCAACGACACCGGCCTCGCGACGGACATCGCGACGACGCCGGGCGGCTTCGTCTGCCGCGGCAATGGCGGTGCCTGGAACATCCCGACGCTGCTCGACCAAGCGCCCCCGTTGCTCGAATGGGCCGACTCGCCGCATCTACGCCTCGCGACCCGCCGAGCGGACATCGTCGCGCTCTTTACGGGCACCTACGCGCAGGCACCCGTGCGACAGCTCGACTATATCCTCGGCTTCAATCCGCTCAACCTCTCCTACCTCCAAGGCTTCGCACCGCCGGGCAAAACGTGGGTCAACAATCTCCACTATCGGGCAAATCTCGCCCTCTACGGCGGCTTTGGCACCCCGGGCGGACTGCCGACGCGCAACGTCTATCCGTGTTACGGCCTGCTCGCGCCGGGTCCCGATTACATGGACTTTTATCCCGTTACCGCCCCAGCCATCGATGCACAAATTTCCTACAAGGAGCCCATCGTCTACTCCGGCGGGCTGCTCACCGCGCTGGCCCGAATGATCCGCGTCGCCGGGCCGGCCGCCGGCGCGGCCCTCCCCGTGTTTCCCCCGTGGATCGCGCGCGGCACCGATGAGACCGCGACGGGATTCTTCGTCACCGCGTATCGGGAAGAAAGCCGCGTGACCAACGGCGTGCGCCTGCAAGTCGCGCTCAACAACCGCGCCAGCCTGCCGGCGCGCGAGATCGGCACGCTGTCCTTTCGCTACTACTTCACGCCCGATGGCGTGGACGGCTCGGCGGTGACGGCGGCGGTTACCGGGCTCGGGCTGCTCGCGGGCGAGACCGCCCGTGTGCTCGGCCCCCGGCGCGAAGCGGGCGCGGACGGGGCTTGGTATTTCGAGGTGCGACTGGAAAACGCCGTCATCGTGCCGGGCGAATTCTCGCGCTACCGCCGGCGCGTGCAACTGGACGTGAGCCAGAGCGGAGGCGCGTTCTCGACGGCCAACGACTTTTCGGGCGGGGCGCTGGGCACCACATCGACCGAAAGCGCGTTCGCGCAGATTCCCGTCTACGATTTTTCCACGCCATCGCCCGCGCTGCTCGACGGTCTTGAACCCTCCCCGGGCTACGTTCAGTGGCGGCGCGAACACTTTAACACGACGCACGAACGCGCCGGGGAAGTCCTGCTCATTGCCGAGCGTGTCGGCGGTACGCAGGGAGAGATCGGCGTGACGGTGACGCTGGCCGATGGCACCGCGACGGCAGGCGCCGATTTCACCGCCCCGGTCGGCGCCGCCGCGCGCCTCGTTTGGGCAGAAGGCGAACGCGGGGAGAAGTCACTCCGCATCCCCCTGCTCGACGACTCGCTGGCGGAGGGCCGCGAATTTTTCACGGCGACCCTCGGGATGTTCACCGGCGGGGCCCGGCCCGGCGTCGTCACGACTACGCGCGCCAGCATCGAGGACGATGACGCCGGCGGACCGCCGGCGCCGCCCGGAGCGGGATTCGCCGGCCTGCGGCCGCGCATCGTGAACGTTTCGACGCGCGCCGATTTCCGTGTCGGAGCGGAGACGTTGATCCCCGGCCTCGTCGTCGAGGGCGGGTCGCTGCCCATCCTCGCGCGCGCGATCGGCCCCGCGTTGGCGGCGTTTGGCATAGAACGCACCGCGAGCGACCCCGCTTTGGCGATGTTTGCCGCCAACGGAGCCCGCTTGGCTGCGAATGGCGATTGGGGGGCATCTTCCCGAGCGGCGTTCCTACCCGGTTTGTTTCGCGCGCTCGGCGCGTTTGCTCTGCCCGCCGCGAGCCGGGATGCGGCGATCGCGATGACGCTCCCCGTCGGTGCGGTTACGGTGCCGGTGTCGCCCGGAGCGACGGCGGGCACCGGCTTGGTGGAAATCTACGAGACTGCCGCCGGTCCCGGCCGGCTGCGGAATATCTCCACGCGGGGCGCGGTTGACGCGGCCGGCCAGGACTTGATCGTCGGCTTCGTGATCGCGGGCGAAGGCGCCAAGCGCGTCCTGCTGCGCGCGGCCGGTCCGGCCCTCACCGCCTTCGGTGTGCCGGGTGCGCTGCGCGACCCGGAACTGATCGTGATCCGGAGCGCCGACGGCGGCAGTGCGGCGACTGAGGTCGCCCGCAACGACAACTGGCCGATCACGGTCGGCGAAGCATCGGTCGCCGCCGGCGCCTTCGCGTTTGCGCCGGGCAGCCTCGATGCCGCCCTGATGATCGTGCTGCCGGCGGGGGCCTACACGGCCAGCGTAACCTCGCGCGATAGCACGGGCGGAGTCGCCCTCCTCGAACTCTACGACCTCGATCCGTGAAACCCCCTCATCTGCTGTTATGAAATCTACATTTTTTCTTCTCACGCTTCTCTTCACCGTCTTTTGCGGCGCTGCGGAGCCCGACGCCTCGCTCCTCACTGGGCTCACGTTCGAAGATCGGTCGGCAAATCCCGTCGACTCATCAGGCACCAAAACAAAGACCACGCTGATCGGCCGCGCCGGCTACGGCATGGGTGTGCAGGCTGCGAGCGCTATCAAGCTCGTGGACGGCGCGCATCTTAAACTCGAAAACCGCAAGGCCTATTCGAAGGAAACGCAGGCGATGACGGTCGCCTTCTGCACCAAGGCCGCCGCGTTTCCCGCGAGTTCGCGGCTCGTGCAGAAAGGCGTCGCGGGCGAGGAATGGCAGATCGAGATCAACTACAAGGGCGAGTTCGTCTGGTCCGTATTTACCAAAAAGCCCGTCACCGTTTACACCCGCCCGCCGGCGATAAACGCTTGGGTACATATCGCGGTCACCTACGAACGCGGCATCGGGCGCGTTTACTTTGACGGCAAACAAGCCAACACCCGCACGATCGAGACCCCGGGCGAGATATACTACTCGCGCCACCCGGTCATCATCGGCGGTGGGTGGGATACGAGCGAACAAACCGTTTCCCCCTACGCGGGATATTTCGATGATTTCCGACTCTACAATCGGGCGCTCACCGTCGAGGAGATCGGTGCGCTGGCTAAACGGTGAGGGCTGTCGCACGATGTTCCCAATGCAAGATTCGACCCCGGCTCTCCTAGCCGCCGGAAATTCATCGGCCGCGGCGCGGCCGGCTCCCTCTTGAATCTTGTGCACGGACCACCCGCTATTCTCCCAATCATGAAAACCACCCGTCCCGACCTCGGTCTCACCCGCCGTGCCTTCGTCAAGACTGCCGCTGTCGCCGCCGCCACTCTCGGTGCCATCCCGCGAGTCTTTGCGGCCGGCTCAGATCGTATCCGCGTCGGCCTGGTCGGCTGCGGCAACCGCGGCACAGGTGCCGCGATGAATGCCGTCGTCGCCTCCCCAGGCGTCGAAATCGTCGCCCTCGGCGACGTCTTCCCGGATCGCGTTGCCTCCTGTCTCGCCCGCCTCCGCGACCCGAGCGGCCAGAAAGATTGGAGTAGCTCCGCGCCGTGGACGCACACCGAGGCCGTGAAGGTCACGCCCGAGACCTGCTTCACCGGCCTCGACGCCTATCGGGGCGTGCTCGCGAGCGACGTGGATCTCGTGATCCTCGCGACCCCGCCCGCGTTTCGTCCCTTGCATCTCCGCGCCGCCGTGGAGGCGGGGAAGCACGTCTTCATCGAGAAACCCGTCGCCGTCGACCCCGTGGGCATCCGCTCGATCATCGCCTCGGGCGAGTTGGCCAAGATCAAAGGCCTCGCTATCGTCGCCGGCACGCAGCGCCGCCACCAACCCCGCTACGTCGAGCTGATGCAACGCATCCACGCCGGAGCCATCGGCGACATCACCGGCGGCGAGTGTTTTTGGCTGGGGCCATGTGTGCGGAAATGGGGTTACTGGCAGCCGCGCCAACCCACTTGGAGCGATCTCGAATGGCAGATCCGGAACTGGTATTTTTTCACCTGGCTCTCCGGCGATCACATCGTGGAGCAACACGTGCACAACCTCGACGTGCTGAATTGGGCGATCGGAGCGCCGCCCGTGGATTGCATCGGGATGGGCGGTCGCCAGTGGCGCACCCAGCCCGAATACGGTAACATCTGGGACCACTTCGCCATCCGGTATCGGTACGCCGGCGGCGCTACCGTGCAGAGCATGAGCCGCCAGACCAACGGTGGCTATGAATCCGTCACGGAGGCGATCCAAGGCCGCCTCGGCCGCGCAATTCCGGGTCGCATAGAAGGGCCCAACGCCTGGCGCTTCGAGGGCGACGACGGTAGCGCATTTGAGCATGAACACACCCATCTCGTGCGTAGCATCCGCGCCGGCCAACCCCTCAACGAAGCCCGGCAAGTCGCCGAAAGCACCCTTACCGCCATCATGGGACGGATGAGTGCTTACACGGGGAAAATCGTCCAGTGGGACTTTGCCCTCAATCGTTCCACGCTCGATCTCACCCCGCCAACGCCGTTGCAGTTTGGCCCGCTCGACGTCGCGCCCGTCGCCATCCCCGGAGAAACTCCCTTGATCTGACCTCCACCCGCCGCACCCGCGTCGCCACCCCGAGAATCCTCGTGGAGCGGACGCAATAAAAAGGGGTCAAACCGAGAATCGAGACTAAAGCATCTCCGAAACGACGTTTCACGAGTGAAATCCCTGCGCAAGTGCGTGTATTGGGGAACCCGATGCCGAATCTCATTCCTGGGCTCGGCTGCCGGTTTACCGCTCGATTCACATGCGCACGTCTCGATTCTCGATTTGACCCCTTTTGGCTCTCCTCCCCAATACGGCGGCACCTTTGCCCTCACGAAAGGCATCTCGGCCTACGTGCTCTACTCCGAGTCGTTCCAGCCAACGGTCGGGCCAGCACCATCGATCCGCTATCCGCTTTTTTCCCGCCCGAGAACGGCGAGGGCAAGGAGGCGGGGCTCAAGTTCTCCCTGCTGAAGAACAAACTTACGGGCACGGTGGCCCTCTTCCGTGTGGACAAGACCAATGTGCGTCGGGTGAACCCGGGCGCGGCCGTCCTCGGCATCAACGGGGCAATCCTCACCGACGGCGAACGCTCGGATGGCTACGAGGTGGACCTCGTGTGGACCCCGACGAAAAATTTCACCGCCATCCTCTCCGGTGCCCACATCGACGCGCGGGTGGTCGCCGACGTGATCAACACCGCCTCCTCCCCCGATCTCAACGGCGACGGAAAGCCTGACACCCTCGGCCTGCCCCTCGTGGGCAGCTCGCCCAATTCCTACTCGCTCTGGACGAAATACGAGTTCACCCAGAAGCCGCTCGCCGGCCTCTCGTTCAGCGCCGGCTATCAGCGCCGCGAAGGCCCGATCGCACTCGACGCCTCGTTCGCGCGCAAATTCGTCGTACAGAATTCCTACGACCGGCTCGACTTGGTCGCCGCCTATGAGACCCGGATTCTCGATCGCCGCGTGCGATTCCAACTCAACGTCAACAACGTCGCCGACAACTTCTACGCCGACCGCTCCCTCGGCTACGCCGAACCAACCGGGAACGCTCATTTACCGTCTCGGTGGCTAGGAGGCTGCGTCGGTTGACATGAACGCCCTGCAAGTGCGGACGACCGCCGCCTTGAAGTCCGGCGAGCTGGTGTTCACCGACATCCGCAACAACATCGCCGGTTTCCTCCGCAACGGCGGCGAGAACGCGATGCACGTTCCCAAGGCCGACTCCTCCACCTCGGAGGCGCACACCGCGACCAACATCCAAGGGCGCGAGTCGGTGTTACGCGTGATCCGTTTCCTGAAAAAAGATCCCGCCTTCGCACTCATGCAGGTGGAACGGCTCCAACCGGAAACCGGCGTGCGCGAGACCTTCCGCATCGTCGGCGAAACGAGCGTCTCGCAGGAAGACTACGAGACCGGCCGCGTCTTCAAGGATGCCGTGGCGCATTCCTTCTACCCGATCGACCTGCACGTCGACGGGAGTATCGTGCCAAAGCACCTCAAAGAGGGAGTCGTGCCGACGATTCCGCTCGGCGCGTTGATTCCGAAATCGAGCAAAAACCTGATGGTCGCCGGACGATCCATCAGCAGCGACCGGTTGGCCAACTCCGCACTGCGCGTCCAAGCCTCGTGCATGGCGATGGGTCAGGCAGCCGGTGTCACCGCGGCGTTGGCGGCGCGGGCCAACACGACGCCGTCGCAGGTCGCCCTCGGCGAAATCCGGCGCGAATTGAAAGCCCACGGCGCCATCGTCCCCGTTGGCTAATCGCGCGAAACGGGAACGGGACGCGCGGTCACCGCCGTGTAAGGCTAACGTTAGACCGAAACCGTGAAGCTGAGGCCCCCACGATCTCGACCGGGCGGCAAACCTTCATTTCCAAGCGAGCACCTTCAGGCCTTTGACACGTTTGAATTCCCCGGCATTGGCGGTGACCAGAGTGGCGCCGAGGCTGCGGGCGTGCGCGGCGATGAACAGGTCGACCGGGCCGATGGGCGTGCCCGCGGCTTCCAAGGCGGCGCGGATCTCCGCGTAGTGGATCGCCGCGGCTAAGGTGAAATCGGCAATCGCAAAGAGGTCGAGAAAGGCTTCGAGCTTGGCGGCTTGCCGGGGGTGCGTGGAAAGATTTTTCTTCACGCCGGTCCAGAGTTCGGCCGCGACGATGACGGAGATACCGGTGAGCGCGGGGTCGGGCAATCTGCCGAGGCCGGTCCGATTGCGTAGCACCGGGATGCACACGCTGCTATCCAGCAGGTAGGCGGGGTTCACCGTGCGGCGGGATCAAAACGTGGGTGCGGCACGCTCATGCTTCGCCGGCCGGGGCGGAGGAGCGGGAAACCCACCGGCGTCGGGAAACGCGGACGCGAGGTGGCGAGCGATCTCGGTGAACGAGCGAAATTTCTTCGCGGGCACGGGCTTGAGCAGCACGTCGTCGCCGTGCTTTTCGATCAGGACCTCGGTGCCCTCGAAACGGAAGGCCTTCGGGAGGCGGACGGCCTGACTGCCTCCGTGGCGAAAAAGCTTGGCGGTAAGCATAGCTACAAAGCGTATCTACCAACGGGAAAAGTCAAGCCACGAGGGCCGTGGTTAAACCCAGCGCGTCGCCGGCACAGGACCGGTCCGATTATTTTTGCGATTCCAAGCGCTAACCCTCCGATCATTCCAGATACGCCCTGCGACGTTGGTATCGAGCGCGACGTTCATTTCCAAACATCGGCGTCGATGCGCTCGAACTCGGCCACCGCCCGATCGAACGCCGGGTCTTCCTGCCACGTGCCGATAAGACCATCGAGGTCCGTGTGTCGA